>Ga0196965_1000040_pt1 | contig 110239 bp, 119 predicted proteins | sample S1_20metaG_FD_148668 | JGI IMG/M metagenome (GOLD analysis project Ga0196965, IMG submission 148668) | Soil microbial communities from Anza Borrego desert, Southern California, United States - S1_20 | ecosystem: Environmental > Terrestrial > Soil > Desert | place: USA: California | collected...
CCAGCGTATGCGGTAGAAGGCGTGTTCGCCTTGTTCCTGGTAGGGGATGAGCCTTTGGCCGTACGTGGTTTTATCCACGAAGTCCAGAAGGCGCCATGCAGGAGGGGAAAGGGAGTCTGACACCTCCACTACTTGGCTCTTTTCCGGGTTACCGGCGACGGTGATGAACACTGAGTCGTTTCCGGATCCAGCTTTGCTCACCTGTAAAGGCTTAAGCACGGCACCATTCTGGAAGTTCACAAGCGTGATTTTGTCACGGCCGTGAGCGTCCTGTGAGGTGAGGGTGAGGAGGCCAGGTTTTCCGGAGATTGCAAGGTCGTAGCGGATGAGGAAGATGTGACGATCAAGCGAGATTTGATTAAATATCCGTATGCCTTGTTCTGCTCCCCACTTATCCTCATCAAGCACAGTATCGTACACCTGCTCCAGTTCACCATTATTGTTTTGCAGGGCGATACGCCCATGACTCACGTTGGTGAAGTAGAAAGGGATGAGGTATAAATGACTCGGAACATTCCAGTCGCTCACAATATAGCGCTCTGGCGGGACTACCCATTTACCATTAGCATCCTTAATGAGCTTAAAGGGAACCTTACGGTTCTTGTTGGCATAGATGCTGTGGAAAAACATGTTTCCTGCATACCTTGAGTAGAAGACTTTTGTTTCAGGCGAGTCAATTTCTGTAAGGATCGCATCAAGCGACTCCTTAAGCATTGCTGTAACCTTCGCAATGGTCTCCTCACGGGTTTTTCCAGGGTCGTGGCTTGTGGGTATCTTAAATCGTGTCCACTCCTGATCATATGGACTATCCGCATAATTTACCTCCACAGATATATGGTCCAAGTTTGACTCCAAATACGCATGAAGCGCCTCTGGGGAGCCTATCGGCAAGTTCTGCTGGCTGAAAGTGTATGTACCCCCAGCAAACAAGAGCGCCATGAGGAGTGTTTTGAGTAATTTCACGGTTTTTCCTTTTGTTGAGGGTTTTTTGTTGTGAAGTGCTGAGAAAGTTTCTATTTATACTATACATCGGTTTATCCACTACTGTCAATTTTTAATGTAAAGATATACACATAGGCACAGGTGACGTGTGGTACAATACTATTGTCAATATTTTTCTATTTTTTCACATCAACACATGAAAAAAACACTTTTCTCCCTACTCATTCTCTCTGGCATACTTGCGTCAGTATTCGCTTGGCAAAAAACCACTGAAAGGAAGCAGGCTTCAGCAGGGGCGGGAGACAATGTTGCGGGGTACGCCTGGGCAGATAATATCGGATGGATTTCATTTAATAGTATTACCGATGGTATCGGTTTTTATGGTGTGAATTTAGAAGGTGACGGCACGCTCATCGGCGAGGCGTGGTCAGACCACCTCGGGTGGATAAAGTTTGCTCCTGAAAATACTGGCCCTGGTGGAGGGGGAGATAACTTCAGCGCGAGAGTTATGGGTGACCAAATCCGCGGATGGGCACGTGCATGTACAGCGTTTGTTTCAAGTGACTGTACTGGACCATTACGTGACAACGAATGGGACGGATGGATTAAATTTACTAATGCATACTTAGAGAACGGAAAATATTTTAAAGGAGCTGCGTGGGGCGGTCTTGTTATAGGGTGGATAGACTTGAGCGGGGTGTGTGTGGGAACAGACTGTGCACCTACAGGCATTACTGTGGATCTGTTTGCAAAGAAAGCGGGAGATGCTGGCTCAGGTTACAGTAGTTCCAATATTGTACTTACAGAAGCTGAAGCTGCTAATGGGGTGGATATTAAGTGGGTGGCTACTGGAAGTCAGAAGACGTGTGAAGCAGTTAAGAAGCAGGTTGGAAACTCAACGGTATTGGAAGTGTTTGGCACTGGTGATGTAAACAATGGAGAAAAGAACGATCCAGATATTTCACCTGGCATAACATACAAATATAGTTATGCTTGTCTTAACGAACAGGATAACCCACCTGTCCGTGTGGTCAGAGAAGTTCTGGTTACAGTTTTGGATGATGATGGATCTACGAGCTTCGCCTGCCCAGCCCTCCCTCCAAACACCACCTTCGGCGTCAAAGTCACTGAATATGAATGGTGTCCTGGTGATGGATCTGGCGGAAGTACTCTTGTAGAGGTCAGTACCTGTGCAAACAATAACGCAAACCGCTGTGATTACCTCAAAAAGATACGATGCAGTGATGCGCGCTACGCACTAGTGAATGGGGAATGTCGGCTCCGAACAGGGGATTCGGACTTCCGCGAATTTTAAAACAAAAATAAAACACATTTTGAAAATGTGTTTTATTTTTAATTCGTTAGTTATTTAAACATCCCCTCCACCACCTCTTTCACATCCGCGCCGTCCGCTTTTCCTTTTAACTCCTTCATGAGTGCGCCCATGAACATACCCATCTTGCTTTTGTCGGTTACGCCCATTTCCGTCTTTTTTGCTTCGGCTATTTTTAGTATCTCATCCTTGCTCATCATTTGAGGCAAATATCCCTCTAGGATAGCAAGCTCTGCTTTTTCTGCCTCTGCCAGCTCCGGCCGGCCGCCTTTTTCAAACTGCTCTATAGAATCCTTGCGCTGCTTCACCGAACGCTTCACTATGGCAAGCGCTTCTTCATCTCCAAGCTCGGGAGCGTTTGATTTTTTGTTGATAAGCTCTGCACCAAAAGCCGCTACAAGCCCGCGGAGGGTCATAAGCTTCACCTGGTCCTTTGCTCTCATTGCATCCTTAATCTGTTCTTTTATTTGTGCGTGTAGTGACATGTGTTTTTAAGTTAGTAAATGTATGATACCACAAATATGATATACTTTTCCTCATGGATTCATCATTTATTATTCTAGTATTAATTCTGGTAGCCGTAAATATGGCTTTTTTCTGGTTTCTAAGCCGTCGCAATAACCGTTACGATGAAAAGCCTGCGGATGACATAGGACTTAAGCTCATTCTAGAACAGATGAACGAACTTTCGCGTGTAGTAGACTCAAAGGTAGGTGAGCTTAACAAGACGGTAGATATGAAAATGGGTGAAACTACACGTCATGTAAACGAATCCATGCGGGCCCAGTTCGGCGAGTCTGCAAAGCTCATCCGCGAAGTAACCCAAGGGCTTACAAAGCTTGATGAGACAAATAAGCAGGTGGTGTCATTTGCAGACCAGCTCCAGTCACTCCAGGATATTCTTAAAAATCCGAAACAGCGGGGGATCATCGGCGAATATTATCTAGAAACGCTTCTTAAAAACGTGCTTCCACCCGGCAGTTACCAAATGCAGTATCCGTTTAAAGACGGCACTATCGTGGACGCTGCAGTTTTTGTTAAGGATAAAATTATCCCGATAGACTCAAAGTTTTCGCTTGAAAATTACAACAGAATTATTGAAGAGAAAAATGAAGTAGAAAAGGCGCGGTTGGAAAAAGTGTTTGTGGGGGATCTTAAAAATCGCATCGCAGAAACAGCTCAGTACATTCAGCCGTCAGAAGGCACAATGGACTTTGCCTTCATGTTTATCCCGCATGAAGCTATTTATTACGACCTTTTGATTAACAAAATCGGGGCACTTAAAGACGAGGATACAGAAAATTTCATTCAGCGTGCAGCAAGTAAATATAAAGTGATTATCGTTTCGCCCACATCATTTTTAGCGTATCTCCAGACCGTAATGCAGGGCTTAAAAGCGCTGCAAATAGAGGAAACCGCGAAGGATATTATCAAGCGCGTGGAAGAGCTGGGAAAACATTTGAAGAGCTTTGAAGATTATCATGGAAAATTGGGGACGTCACTTTCAACTGTAGTAAATCATTATAACAATTCCGGCCGTGAGTTCAAAAAAATAGACAAAGACGTGATGCGCATTACCGGTGCCGCGCAGGGGATAGAGGCGGTGACGGTGGAGCGGCCGGAGGTGGAGGAATGAAAAGAGCCCGCGGATTAGGCGGGACTCATTGTGTTTGAGAACATATTTCCGTAATTTCTGGATGAAGTGCCAGAATGAGGCCGGAGATTGGGCCTGAACGCCTATAATATTTATCCCCGTAGTCAATCAGTTTGTAGCCGTTACGGGTTTTCCTCCAATTTTCCGGGCTGTGGAAATCGTGCGGGTCAATGTTAAGGCAGAGGTTGCACTTTTTAGACAATGCGTCAGCAATTCCTATGCTTTCATCCATTGACGGTACTTTTCCGTCTTCGTAAAGCTGAATGGAGATAAGTCCACAGCTTGCAAACACGGGAACCAAGAATGATGCTCTGGTCTTTATATACGTGGTGTATTCTGTCCAGTTTGATGTAATGCCGTTGCAGAGTATAATCCAACCAAGCTTGTGACAACCTACAATGTAATCAACAGACACATGGCCAGAGATTAGACACAATAAGATACTGCGGATGTTTTTAAGGTACCACAACACCTTAGGGAATTTGATGACGATAGGACCTACTATGATCACCGATCTGGTGGTGCCGTACTCTACTCTAATAGGGCTCATGAGGAGCCTTAAGAAAAAGGTAACGTAAAAGTTCATATCTGGGTAGAAGCATAGGCCTTTTACCTCAAAAGTCAAGAATCCCGCCCAAACGCTTGCTTTTTATTGGCGGTTATGTAAAATAGAGGAACTATGGAATTTGCAGTAATAGAAACAGGAGGAAAGCAGTATAAAGTATCTGTCGGCGAGACTATTAAAATAGAGAAGCTTACAGGTGAATTTAAAGAAGGTGACAAGATCACTTTTGATAAGGTTTTGCTTGTAGATAACGGCAAGGACACTACTATTGGAACTCCTTTTATCAGCGCTGCAAAGGTACAGGCTACTCTCACAGAAATCGGCCGAAGCCCAAAGGTTACGGTTATCAAATACAAGCAGAAGAGCCGCTATTTCAAGAAAAACGGCCACCGCCAGCCATTTTTTAAGGTAACGATTGACGCATTGAAATAAAAAAAAGACCGCGTGAACGCGGTCTTTTTAATTGTGGTAACTAGCGGGGGCTACTCCACATCCTCCCTCACTACAAAATTAGTGACATTCACAGACCCATCTGCATCCACGGTATAGTTAAAATCAGCTGTGAGTGCAATATGCCCGTCTTCATATTCCACCGTGCCCATGCCATTTGCGGTTCGGATATCGGTCACATAGAAAGTTCCGCCAAGCTCTGCTTTTACAGGGGATAGTGTGGAAATATTCGCTTTTACATACTGCTCAACATCCGGTTCTGTTGCCACTGCCGCCGGATCTACTTGCACCGTCTCTGCAATGCTTCTGATAAGCGATGAGTCTGCTTCACCGGCGCTTTGATTAAGTGGCGGATGAACTACGAGCACGAGGCTACCTGCCGCGCTGGACTTAAGTGGAAAGGCGAAGTATGGGCCTTTACCAACAGCTGTGGTGCTGTTATCGGCCAAATTTCGTAGTTCACCATTGAGGTAGAAGGTGAAGCCCTGTACGTCAGAATCAGATGTGAATGGCTGAACTTGTCCTGCCCCAGTACAGTTAAATGACGTTTGTGGTCCGTCTGCGGCGCAGAGCATACTCATGTGTTCTGTAACCGCGTCAATGAACTGAGTGCCGGGTGTGCCTGTTATAGAGACAACACGTACCTCTGCCGTGCTTCCGAATGATGCATTATCTGGGCTGTATTCCTCAAGTTGCAGGTCACGAGGGTAGATAAGTGAATAACCATACACGCTGTTGTGATATGTTTGAGTAGTATTCTCGTTCGGTGTTGTGGTAGCGTCATCACCGGGAGAAAGAATAACTCCTAACGCTATGACTGCCGCTATAAGCACAAGTAGTGTAAATAATTTTTTCATAATAATGTGTAAATTAGCGCTATAAAGTTAATTATACATAATATTTGCAAATAAAAAGACCTGGCTGTAAAACCAGATCCTTATGTAATGACTGCATATGGCTAAAGGACAAGCTCGATAACCTTTCCTTCTGTTGTGAGCTCGGCATAGCCCACAAGTTCTTGTTCAATCCCCACCTTTATTATGTCTACCATCACATTGCCCGAATGATGTTCATGAACATAGGTAGGGGTATAATATCCTCTACCGTACCCCTTGGCAATTAAAGCATCTTCCACCTCTTGCCTGTATCGTGCATGGCTTAGTGGCAGTAATCTCTTATTGAAGCAGCCTCGGAAAATTCGTAATAAAAACATATAACTAATACTCCTCTTTTACCATACTAGTATTTTATTTATTAGTCAAAAATTATCTATGCCCTATTTTTAAGTGCGTTCTTTATGGTATCACCGTCTGAATATTCAAGCTCGGTGCCAGTGGAGAGTCCACGGCCAAGGATTGATACCGTAATTCCGCTTTCTGAAAGCGGCGATAGCAGATTCTTTAAATAAAACTCTGTATTTTCGCCCTCTGCGTTTGCGTTAAGTGCCAAAATAATTTCTTTGAGACCTTGTTCTTTTTTATTTTCTAAAAGTTTCAAAAGTTCACGCTGGCGAATTTTTGTTTCCGGAGCTTTTTCTAAAATAGGGACAGTGCCGCCAAGGACGAAATAATACCCGCGATACGACTTGCTGCGCTCTACAGTTTCCAGGTCTACATCACGCGAAACCAGCATGAGAAGTGATGTGTCGCGCTGTGGGTCACGGCAGATGGTGCACAGTGGGGAATTTGAGCGGTCTATGGTAAAAAAACGAAAACAGGTAGTGCAGGTGCGGATACTTTTGCGCAGGTCTTTAATGAGTCCCGAAACCTCGTCCAGATATCCCTGTTGGCGGGTGAGCAAAAAATAGACAAACCGCTTCGCTTGCCGCGGGCCAATTCCTGGAAATTCTGAAAAATAGTGGATGAGTTTTTGGATGCTGTCCATGATGGTTAAGTATATAGTAGTGGGGGTGGGGAATAAAGGGGGAAAATCAGTAAAAAATGAAAAAACCGCCGCAGGTAAAGCCTGCGGCGGGTGTAATGATCGATCACTCAGAAAGTTTTAAGCCGACTTCCTTAAGTTTGGCTTTGAGATGTGCGTACTCCTTCTCTGTGAGACGGCTAGAGGAATCAGACTGTTGAAAATTACCTTCCCCAGTAATACTGGATCGGCCCGCTAGCATAATATCCAGCACAGTTAAATCGCCTCCGTGGTAGGCGAAATTCGCTTTTTTGCAACGTGCAAATTTCTCTAGTATAGTTTTGACTAAGGGCGAATTATCTTTCACAAAGATTGACTCTATTTGCTTGTGAAGGTAAACATTTGTTAGACGCTTAACTTCATCACTCATTCCCAGGCGGAGACCGTTCTTTTTAAGGCATTCCTTAATAATAAGCACTGTGGTTTTACCCACAGCATCCTTTCTCATCAGTTCCTCTTCATCCAACGAAACAAGTTGCCCCACTGTACGTATGTTCCTGTTAGATAAGGCATTCCGTGCCCGTGTACATGCAGTGTGTTGTCTTCGCCCCTTTGCTTTTACCGGAAGAATGTCGTAAACGCTTGAATTAATAAGCTCTGTTTTTGAACCTATAAAAATAGGGAAATCAATTCCCCCAAGAAGATTTTTTTCATCTGTAAGCTTGAACTCAATCTCGTGGACTTTGTTTGGAATTTCACTCAGGTACTTATCTATTTTGTCTAGTTCCTTGTCGAGTTCCGTCCTTACTTTAGCTAAATGGGTCCTTAGTTTTTCTACACTGTCTTTCATAATTTTCCAATTGTAAATGAGTGTTCTAAATGTAATTTAGCGCTCGTTTAGTATATTTGTCAATAAAAACCCCCGTCGGCATGCCGACGGGGGTGTGTTATGTTCTCTCATTCTAGACAGCTAATGTGCCGACCTCTCGCTCTACCATTGCTTGGTAAGCTGGACATGTCTGCATAAGCTTCTCATGTTTTCCGTTCCCTACAATTCGCCCTTTCTCAAACACAATGATTTGATCTGCGTGACGGATGGTGGAAAGGCGGTGTGCAATGATGATTCCTGTACGGCCAACAAGGGCTTCCCGAATCGCCCCATGTATAAGCTGTTCATTCATAGGGTCAAGGGAGTTTGTCGCTTCATCAAAAATGAGGACGCTCGGTGACTTTGCTATTGCGCGAGCTATCGCTACGCGCTGTCGTTGGCCACCCGAGAGTTGCACCCCATTTTCTCCAATGAGTGTGTTGAACCGTTCAGGACCAAGCCTAGAATAGAATTCGTCTATACGAGTTTGCTTTGCTAGACGTTCTAAATCTTCGGTTGTGAAGCTCTGTGCTTTTCCATTTAACCCGTAGGTCATGTTCTCGCCAAGGGTTTTATCCCAAAGCTTCGGTTCCTGTTCCACATAACCCACTGACTTGCGCCAAAGGCTAAGGTCAAGGAGCCGAAGGTCATGCTCGTCAATGAGTATCTGACCCTGGTCTGGATCGTAACCTCTCATGAGCAGGTTTAGTTGTGTAGATTTGCCTGCACCTGAGTGTCCGACCACAGCACAGACAGTACCAGGTTCTATGACGAATGATACGCCGTCCAGTGCCGTTCCACCCTCATCGGGAGAAACATTTTGAACTTTGTCCAATTCATCATCGTAACTGGCCTTGTACTTTGGGTACTTGAATGAGACATTCTTGAACTCTATCCGCCCTTTGATTCTTGCTGGGCGTATAGGATTCTTTATGACGGTGATGGCTGGAGGAATGTCCAATAATTCATGATAACGGCCGATAGCTACGGCATTCCGAGCTAACCGTCTGTGAAGTGATCCAACATTGCCGATGGATTGGAAGGCTGCTATAGACCACGCCATTGCCACTACAAGATCACCAGGACTTACCTTCTTTGAGCTGACTAGGTATATTCCTATGACCATGACGGAGAACTGTCCAAGCGACGAAAATGGTTCCCTGATAAAAGTCACCAGTTTGAAGTATTTAAACCACAACTTTTTTCCATCGTTGCTGTACTCTCGGAAGCTGGACGTGTAATCTTTGACAGTTTTATCCTCCTGACTGTTGAGAATGACTAAACGCAAGTGTTTAATGATTTCCCAATATTCAGTCCCGAGCTTATTGCTCATCCTGTTGTTCCGTTTCATTTCAGGCAATAGTCGCTTGTTAATCCAGAGTGCTGCCCCTATGTACGCAATAATTGAGAAAAAGGTGACCGTACCTATAATACCGCTTAGGTAAAAGAGACCCGCAATAGCCACAACAAGCTTCATTAAACTCGGAAGTAGTTGAAAAAAGACGGTATCTACCATTTCCATGATAGCTTGTTCACCCTTCTTAATTACATCATGTTTGAAGCCAGAGTTATGGTTAAGCAGCTGCCCTAGTGACAGTTTCTGAATCCGATTAAGTGTTACCTCAGATGTTCGTTGTTCAACGTCAAAAGCAATTCTGCCAACATGGTTTCTGCCATGAAGATGGAGAAGTGACTGCTGTGACACCAAAACACCGAACAAGATGAAAGCGTACTTCAGAAGTTCGCTTGGTGGGTTTCCCCGAATGAGCCCATCTATCACCCTTCCGTAAAAGAAAGGGGCAGTGAGGCTCAGCAGTTCAATAAAGAAGCTGAGAAAGATGAGAAATAAAATCGGCACTTTAAACGGCCGATAAATATCCCACACATGAGTGAGCTTATTTTTAATGTTCATTAATATCCTCTATAAAGGTTTGCTGTAGAAAGTATCCGTTTATAAAATAACAGAATATTAGTATGTTGTCAAATCACAAAAACAAACCCCTCGGACATTTGTCCGAGGGGCTTAATTGGTGAATTTTAAGTCGTCACCTGTGACCGTTTCCGATCATCGATCTTTTTCAGATAGGCCTCAAGATCATTCATGGCGATCTCGAGGATCGATAGGACCGGGTGTTGCTGAGCTTGTGGAGTTTTTGCTTGGGTAGGCTTGCTGTCACTGCCGTGTTTTTTATTAAAAAAGCGCGCTCTTGCGAGCGTGCTTGGATCCCAGTTTAAAACCAGTATATAAGGATTACTCCCGCAACTAAGGCGAGAGGTACCAGGAAAAACAAAGCATATTGCTTTCGCTGCTGACTTATTGTTTGGAGTGCTCTTTCAATCTCCTCAGGTTTGTGTTTTTCCATCGCATTCCTCAATTTAGACTCCTTCCATTGTCCAGCAATGAGTATGGCGATCATAATACCGAGGCAGAAGATAACAATCGTTTCTCCTGAGGCGTTATACGCAAAAAGAATAACAAAGGTGAGTAGGATACTTACCGTCACCAAAATATGTCCAAGGTGATTTTTCATAAGAACGAGTATATACTGAACGGATTGTACATCAATCGTACCGGTGCGTCAATTTACAAACTCGTGGAGTTTTTATCCCCACATTACACACACTTTATACTCATTCATGAACTAGCATCATGAAGTGCTCGTGCTAAAATGGTTCTCATGAGTATCACATCACCCTACGTACGCGCGAAGGAACTGCGTATCCCACCGCAGAGTTTGGAAGCTGAAAAAGCGCTTCTGGGTTCTATTATGCTTCGTCCTGAAGTGATGCATGAGATTATGGACATCATTAATGTCTACTCTTTCTATTCTGAAAAGCATAAGGTCATCTGGGAAACGATGGTGGAACTTTTTAATAAGCGAAACCCGATAGACCTGCTTTCAATGTCTACGCGGCTAAAGGAAAAAGACACGCTGGACGGAGTGGGCGGTATGAGCTATCTCACAGAACTTGTGCACATCGTGCCGTCATCTACGAACGTGAAGCATTACGCGGAGATAGTGCAAAAGAAATATATGATGCGCAGCCTTATCACTGCGGCTGAACATATTGGCGAGCTGGGTTTTAACGAAGCGGGGGAGCTGGAAGAAGTGCTGGACGAAGCTGAGAAGAAAATTTTTGAAGTGACAAACTTTACCGGCGGCGCGAAATTTATTGCGCTTAAAGATACGCTTATGGAAGCGTGGGACCGTTTGGATCGTTTGCATAAGACAAAAGGGGAGATGCGCGGAATTCCCACAGGATTTAAAGAGCTGGATAACAAGCTCGCTGGGTTTCAGAAGTCTGACCTCATCATTTTAGCCGCACGACCCTCTATGGGAAAGACGTCGCTGGCGTTGGACTTTGCCCGAAAGACGGCGATAGATCACAAGACGCCGGTGGGCATTTTCTCGCTGGAAATGAGTTCACAACAGCTTGTGGACAGGATGCTTGCTGCGGAGTCACGTGTGGATTCATGGAAATTACGCACAGGACAAAACCTTTCTATAGAGCAGGATTTTCAGCTTATCCGCGACGCTATGGACCGCCTTTCTACCGCGCCTGTGTTTATAGATGATCAGCCGGGAAATAACATTTTGAAAATGCGCTCTATTGCGCGGCGGTTAAAAAGCGAGAAGGGGCTTGGTCTTATCATCGTGGACTACCTTCAGCTCATGGTGCCTACACAGTCGCGGAATTCAGATAACGTCGTTCAGCAGGTGACGGAAATTTCACGGTCACTTAAAAACTTGGCGCGTGAATTAGACGTGCCGGTTATTGCGTTGTCCCAGCTTTCCCGAGCAGTGGAACAGCGTGGAGGAAAGCCGCGCTTGTCTGACCTCCGCGACTCCGGATCCATTGAGCAGGATGCCGACGTGGTGATGTTTATACACCGTGATGCAAATGAAGAGGGTGGTGGGAAGAACCAGAAGGCAGAGATTCTCATAGAAAAGCACCGAAACGGTCCCACTGGAGTGGTGGAGCTCTTCTTTGACGGAAAGACCACTTCGTTCATGTCCGTGGAGAAGAATGACTTTGGGGAATTTGATGGGGGTGGGGGGTTTTAGTTTATTTACCCTTCCCGCACCTCAAATCCCTTCTCTGTATCCTTTATACTATACCCCCGCTCCTCAATCTCTTTTCGTAACGCATCCGCCTTATCCCACTCTTTATTTTTCCGTGCTTCTTCGCGAGCTTCAGCAAGTGCTGTAACTTCCGGTGGAATCTCCACTTTCGCTACGCTTGAAGAAACGTTTTTTAAGTTAAGTCCGAGTATTCTATCAAACTCCAAAAGTGTTACGCGCTTGTCGCCAGCGGGTACCGCCGCGTCCTTCAAAAGCTCCCACACCAAAGAAACTGCTTTCGGCATATCTAAATCATCATTTGCATTCGCCGTGAACCGATCCAAATATTCTGCATTAACTTTTCCCGCCTCATCGCCAAGCTCTATATAATGTTCAATAAGTCTAAAGAGTGCAGTCTGCGCAGCTTTCAATGCTTCCCATGTAAAATTCACCTGCGTTCGGTAGTGCGCGGTCATGAGCCAGTAACGAAAGGCAAGGGGAGAAACATTTTCGTGAAGTAGATCCGCGAGTTTCAGAAAATTTCCCTTTGACTTTGACATCTTTGCATCTTCCACGTTCATGAATGCGCCGTGGAGCCAGTAGTTTACAAACTGCTTTCCTGTGGCAGATTCAGACTGAGCGATTTCATTTGTGTGATGGGGGAAAATAAGGTCGGTGCCTCCGGTATGGATATCAATAGTTTCCCCAAGAGTGTCCATAGCCATTGCAGAACATTCTATATGCCAGCCGGGGCGGCCTTTTCCAAATGACGCATCCCAAGAATTGGCGCCGTCTGCATCTGAGTGAAATTTCCACAGCGCAAAGTCACGCGGATTTTCCTTTTCGTACTCGTCATTTTCTATACGCTCGTGAGTTTCGCCTTTGAGGTTAATGTGAGCAAGCGCCCCGTAGTTTTTGACCATGCCGATGCTCATGTAGACACCGTCGCGGCTTTTATACGCCACACCGCGTTCCAGAAGTATCACAATAAGTTTTATAATATTTTCAATATTGCCCGTAGCACGCGGCATCTTATGCGGCAGCTGGATGTTCATGGCTTTTATGTCAGCCAAAAACTGCTCTTCGTACTTTCGAGTGAGGTCTTTGAGTGTCATTTCTTCGGCGATGCTTCGCCGTATAGTTTTGTCATCTATGTCAGTGATGTTCATGACTTGTGTAACATTATAGGAGTTAAATTCAAAAACGCGGCGCAAAATATCACCAAGCAAAAAACTGCGCAGGTTTCCTATGTGCACGGTGTCGTATACGGTGGGACCGCAGTGATACATTGAAACAGCGCCTTTTCTAAGTGGCGTAAAAAGCTCTTTCTTTCCGGAAAGGGTGTTATGAAGGTGAATTTCAGTATTTTTGCTCATATATGAATGTTTGCTCAATTATACAGAAGAGGAGGGAAATAAAAAAGCGTAATGAAAAAGCCGCGGGGCGAAGCCCCGCGGCTGTGGTTCTTTCTCTGGCATTAATATCTTGCCTGATGTTCATGCACATGCTTGTATATGAGCGGCACATCGTTCAGTAATCTATCTACCACCGTAGGTGATTGCAGCGACATATGGTCGGTGCACCTTCCTTCAATAGTAGATAGGTGTGCGCCGATTCTGTGCGCAAACTTCCTCTGCATTTCCACCGTAGCGATTCTGTCGTTTCTAAGCGCATACATGTTCACATTGTTCACAATTCCGCTAAGCGGTATGCCTGTGGCAAGCTCCCTGAGGACAAGCCCAGACTCATCCTCAAACTCGTCAATTCGCGAATCACGTCTAGATTCTCTAGGGTCTGGGTCGTTAAGCAAGTATTGAAACGCGTGGCGTTTGATCATCCGGAATCTGCGCTTCGTGAGCATTGCACGGATGTAGTGGAGTCTCGGGTTAAACAACATCTTCGCTCTCACCATAAGTGGCAAATCAATTCCTTTCGGACATGACGAGCTCACTGTGATTACCGCGCGGATATTACCTGCTTCCGGAACGTTTTTCCGCATTTTTGCTACGATAGCTGCTAGGCCACCGAGCGAATGCCCAAGTATAATACAAGGTCCATATTTCGCCTCCATTAAAATGTCATTGACATAATGAATGAACGAAACAGGCTTTACACCAAGCTCATCTTTGCGAAGGCCGTGTCCCGTAAGGTCTAAGGCAGTAGTCGGCATAATATCGGCAAGTTGTGAATGTATGTGCCGCCAAACTGCCGCGCTACCGAACATGCCATGAACTAAAACCAACCGGGTTTTTCTTTTCGTTGACTGGTTACTAAAGTACGCTGGACACGCGGGGACCATTGGTCGCCGCTTAAGCTCCTCTCGTACCCGTGTGAGATCTTCATCAAGATCAAGTATTTTCAAGCTAATCCTTTCGTTCAAAAGTCTTGATGTATAGTATAATGAATTACGTATACTGTCAAACAGTGAGCGCCTTTGAGATTTGTAACAAAGCCCACTTTCTGCGATAATGTAGCCATAACTCTTAAAATATAAATGAAATCATTGCTTTTTAATAAATTTACCATCACTGTATACGTCCTGGCAGCGGTAGCGGGGGCATTTTTTGCCGGTTCATACATAGGCCGGGAATCTGCAGAAGTGGCTGCCAATGTTACAAACAAAGAAATGACAGCGGGACTGGCTCCTGTGGATTTTGGCCCATTCTGGAAAGCGTGGGGTGTGCTTAATGAAAAGTACGTAAATTCCGCAAGCACTACAGATCAGGAAAAAGTATGGGGTGCTATAAAAGGACTTGCTGCATCTACGGGAGATCCATACACTGTGTTCTTTCCACCTGAGGAGTCAAAAATGTTTGAAAGTGACATTTCTGGAAATTTTGAAGGGGTAGGTATGGAAATAGGTATGCGTGATAGTGCGCTCACTGTGGTGGCGCCGCTTAAGGGCAGCCCAGCAGAAAAGGCGGGTATAAAAACAGGGGATAGGATTATTAAAATCGATGACCAGACTACCGCAGACCTTGGTGTAGATAAGGCTGTAAAGCTCATCCGTGGTCCAAAAGGAACGCAGGTAACACTCACTGTCTTTTCTGAAGGTGCTACTGAGACAAAGGAAATAGTCATTACCCGCGCGGTTATTGATATCCCTACTATAGAAACAGAGGTGAAGGGCTCTACCGCCACATCCGCAGGTGGTAAAAGTACCGGTTTGCGTGAGGATGGCGTCTTCATTATTCGTCTCTTCAGCTTCACGGCACAGTCACCGAATTTGTTTAAAGACGCACTTCGTGAATTTATAAACTCCGGGTCAGACAAGCTCGTGCTAGACCTTCGTGGAAATCCTGGAGGATATCTAGAAGCGGCATGGGACATTGCCAGCTGGTTCCTTCCTGCAGGAAAAACAATTGTAAGTGAGGAATCTGGTAACAACCGCCCAGAAAAAGTGTACAAGAGTAAGGGGTATGATGTTTTCAATAACAAAAATCTAAAGATGGTCATCCTTGTGGACGGGGGATCCGCCTCTGCTTCAGAGATTCTGGCTGGAGCACTCCAGGAGCATGGTGTAGCAAAACTTGTGGGGACAAAGACATTCGGAAAGGGGTCAGTGCAAGAATTGGTGAAGATAACACCAGATACGTCACTTAAAGTAACTATTGCAAAGTGGCTTACCCCGAACGGTAACTCTATTTCAGAAAAGGGCATTCAGCCAGATTTTGAGGTAAAGATTACGCCCGAGGATGTAGAGAAAAAAGCAGACCCACAGCTGGATAAGGCGGTAGAAGTTGTGAAAACACTTTAGATATGGTAACTTGAGTGCTACACATATACAGATAATAATTAACTCACATGAAAGTCATTTTTTTGAAAAATGTTCCAAAGGTAGGTAAAAAGTATGAGACAAAAGATATTTCAGACGGATATGCGCTGAATTTTCTGATTCCGAAAGGTTTAGCAGAGGCTGCCACAGGGGGAGCGCTGAAGAAGCTGGAAACACTCAAATCACGGGAGGCTGCGGAGAAACAGATCCAGGAGGATCTTTTGGTGAAAAGCCTTAAGGAAGTAGAAGGGAAGACCGTGCGTATTACAGAAAAGGCAAATGAAAAAGGACATCTTTTTGCCGCGGTGCATAAGGAAGAGATTATCCCTGCCATTTTTGAACAGACACGTGTACAGATTCACCCAGACTTTTTGGTGCTGGAAAAGCCTATTAAGGAAGTGGGGGATCATTCTATTGTGATTGCGGTAAAAGATAAAAAGGCGGAGTTTGTACTTTCTATTACGGGGAAATAAATATTGTTTGCTGAAAGTGAATCAAAAACTCCAGTATTTTTACTGGAGTTTTTGACGTGACGGTAAATTTGTGATATCTTTACTTTCGGAATATTCAGAAAGGAATTATGATAAAAAACGTGTACGTTACACAAGCCGCTTTACGAAAAGCTGAAAAGGAAAAAGCTAATGAGCAATTTCAGCTGACTCGGTGTAAAGAATTGGTTGCCTCCGCGGTCAGTTTTTACTATGCGGCTGCTGAAAAGTGGGCAACATGTGCCGTTGTCCCAAAAGAGAACTTGAAATACGTTCTCAATTGTTTTGACGAAGTGGCCGCCGCAGCTGAGTCAATCCAGAACTGGGCAGATGTAGCCTCTGTGGTGGAACAGTTCAAGGGCAAGTTTAAACAGGCACGTGAACATGGTTTCAGTACTGAGGACAATGAACAGTTTTTCAGCCACACTGAGGTTGTTACAATGTCATACTTGATTGGACTTATGGAACAGTGTGGTGTTGAGGCAATACGATCAGCGGATTGGCGGTGAATGCGCATATGCCCTTATCTAGCAAAAAGCCGGTAATCTCTTACCGGCTTTTTTTACTGCCTTATTTTACGTGCACAATCTTCTTTCGTGAAAATGTGTTATCAAAGTTGATTTTTCGCTTCTCTTTGTATTCTACAACGCCGTCTTTTAGTGCAAAAAGGGTATGGTCTTTTCCAATACCTACATTCCTTCCAGCCATGATTTTAGTACCGCGCTGTCGGACAATAACCTGTCCTACGCCCGCTAGATCTCCTGCTGTTATTTTGATACCTAAGTATTTTGGTCCGGAATCTCTCCCGTTTTTGGACGCTCCGGCCGCTTTTTTGGTTGCCATAGTGGTTTATTTATTAACTTAGAGAGTATATAGGATTAGCGTATAAAAATCAAGGCTGGCGCGGAAAAAAGGTGAAGTTGAACATCACTGAGTGATGTTCAACTTCACCCTGGGATTTTATTAAAATTTTAGTATTTTTTGAAAGAAAATTCATATCTTTATGCTTTAATTGGCTGATGGAGAGAAAATGGCACAAATACCATATTTATACTGCACTATTATGCCTTGGAGGGCTGGGAGCTGCCTTTGGTCTAGGGCGGTTAATGTCACTTAAAGACCAAAAAGTACCCATTCAGGTGATTAAACCAGAGGTGTACCAAGGTGACATACGTGTCGTTGAAGAAGTGAATGAAGTCTCATTAAAAAAGGGCGGGGGAGTTGTGGGCGTTAAGACATCTAAAAAGTACTATTTCCCGTGGTGTCATCCTATACCCCGGGTTAAAGAGGAAAATAAAGTTCCGTTTACCTCAATAGAGGAGGCAAAAGCTGCGGGGTATGTTCCTGCAAAGAATTGCAAGGGGTTGGAATAAAGTAATGGTATAATTCACCCATGATAATAGTAGACTCAGAATGGTCTGGTGTGGACGCTTCAAAGCATTCGGTGCTCTCCATAGGAGCGTTGGATTTTTATAATCCTTCAAATCAATATTACGGTGAATGCAAAATTTGGGATGGTGCGCATATATCCGATGAAGCTATCGCTGTGAACGGCTTCACCAAAGAGCAATGCACTGACCCAGCAAAAATGCCAGAAGGTGAACTTATCAAAGAATTTATCCGGTGGGGCGAGCAGTGCCGAAACCACACATTTGCAGGACAAAACGTAGGAGTGGATCTATCCTTTTTACGCACTGCAGCATTCCGCGCGCATGTGAACTGGCCTTTCGCTCAGCGGGTAATAGACCTGCATACGCTCGCGTATTTTCATATGCTCAAACGCGGCATAAAACCGCCGGAGGAAAATAAAAGATCGGCACTTAATATGGAAGCAATATCCGCATATGTAGGTATTCCCGCTGAACAAAAACCGCACAATGCATTAAATGGTGCAAAGCAGGCTGCGGAATGTTTTTCCCGTTTGATTCATGACAGATCACTTCTTCCTGAATTTCAAACGCACTCTATTCCATGGGTGGGTTAGGGGATTGACCGTGCGCGCCGAGAGTATACAATATACACATATGAAAAAACTATATCGTTCAAAAACTGATAAAAAGCTGGCGGGAGTCATCGGTGGAGTTGCAGAGTATTTTGACATGGACTCTACAGTTTTGCGTTTGGCTACTGTGCTTTTAGCGGTGCTCACCGGTATCGTGCCGGTAGTGCTGGCGTACATTATCTCTGTGGTCATTATGCCTGAGCGCCCAAAGGATGAAGTGAAAAGCGAAGTTAAATAAAATAAAAACAAATGGACGACACATCTGCAAAATTAGCACAGCTTGAGGCAAAAATTGACGCAATATATGTTTCAGTAGAAAAGACACGCAAATATTTTCAGTGGACACTCATAGCTACAGTGGTAATGTTCGTGCTTCCGTTCCTGGGCATACTCCTTCTCATCCCAAAATATTTGCAGATACTAAATCAGTTCAGTTCATTTTAAGTTTTCAGTAAGATAAAACACAAGTGCGCGTCATAGGAGATACATTAGCTAACACATTATCTCTATGTACCACACAAAACATCACGGTGAAAAAAGTACGTACGAAATTCACAGCGAAATTCATGAGTTACGTGAGCATGATAACGCAGTGGGGCTTTATAGTATCGCCGGACTCTCGTTCGTAACGCTTTCACCTGTGTTTGTGTATTTGTACTTCACACTTTCAAATCCAGTTTTTAAAATGGTGGGCGGACTTTCTCTGCTCCTTATACTTTCTCATATCGTTGCAAAACTTCTCTACCATTTCATAGAACGATATGAGAACAGCAGGGTAGAACCTACGCGCGAGTCTGCGTTCGATAATTCAAACTTGGGATATTGACCGGTCGGTAGTAGTGGCCAGTAAGGAGATTTTTGCGGACGGTAAGCACTTCAAAGAGCATGTTTATCATGCCTTTTAAGTTCATCTGGCTACGGTCATCATTTTTCCAGACTATCGGCACTTCCTTTATGGAAAAGCCAAGCTTTTTTGCTATCGCTAGTACCTCCACATCAAATGCCCAGCGATACACGCGCTGCTGTGAAAATATAGTGAATGCTGCCCAGCGGGTAAACAGCTTGAAACCATTTTGTGTATCGCGAATTCCTAGCGGAACTATCATACCAACGAATACTCTAAACATATGACCCAGAAAGACGCGCAGCGGCGGCTGCTTAACCGTAATAACTGAATCGGGGAGATGGCGTGAGCTTACGGCGATATCATTTCCTTCATTAATGGCACCGATCATTTTTTCAAGCTCACTGATGTTGGTAGAATGGTCTGCGTCCATGAAAAGACAGAGGTCGCCGTTTGATGCCAGCATGCCTTGCTGTACTGCATGCCCCTTACCTTTGTTCACCTCAAGGTTTAAGAAATAAAGATGGCTAATTTCCCCGCGCATACTTTCCACCACTTCGCCCGTGGCGTCTTTTGATCCGTCGTTAACGACAATTATTTCGTACTCCCAGTTTTTTGTTTTCATGTACTGGTCCACAGCTCGCAGTGTCTCGGGTATTCTTTCTGCTTCGTTGTATGCCGGTATGATGATGGATAGATACATGGTTGTATTTGATTAATTTTTAAATACCCAAAATTTTGAAAACGCAAATCCCCAAAATACAGTGAACCCTGCTGCAAACACGGCGGACAGGATGTCATTTACCCCCAGCATCTCGTGGAAGAAGTACACAGCAGCTACGTTAATAAAAATTCCACTGCCGACGGTGGAATAAAATTTCAATACTTCTTTTATCCTCACCGGATCCTTTTTGGCAAATGTCCATGTCCTGTTTAAGGTGAAGCTGCATATGGTGGCTGCTATAAATGAAAGTGCTTTTGCTACAAGGATGTGTTCACCGAAGAAAAATATGAGGCGGGTAAGCATAATGTAGAGCCCAAGGTCTACGGCGGTGTTTGCTACGCCAACGAGTGAAAACTTTAAAAATTCAATCCTTGCAGGGCTTTTTTGTTGTAGCGTGGCAGCTTTAGTCATGTGTGTGTTTTTGGGTTACGTGGCTAATAATTTCTCAAGCTCTGCATACCATGACGTGGGGATTTTCCTTTTATTACTCAAAGACCATAAAATAGTTGCGTAATCAACAGCTTTGCTATAGTATGGAAATAGGGAAAGAAATATGAGCGATACCAGGTTTATCATGTTAATCCACCACTCGACATGAATATCATCAAACGACCAACGCTTACATTACTCACACTCCTGTGCATAGGATATCTATTTCCTCTGGATAACGCTTTCGGACAAAACACTACAGAATTTACAACAGCCCCATCTACTCAGAGTGGGGTTTCGCTTTATACGGTGGACACATTTAGTGCTGCGGCCACTCATCTTTTGCTATGGGTTGCTCTGATTCTTTTAATTGTAGGCATCATTTTTATAAGCGGTGTTACAAAAGCACATCACGGACGAACTATTGGAATTGCCGCGGTTATTGTGGCGGCAGGAATTTTCATCACTGTTATGTATAAGAACAGTCCGGACCGCCACACACCGATTATTTTTTCACCGAAAAGCGTGATGGAGGCCACATGGTTAAGCTACACCACGGAATATTTGGAACCGGTGACGTTACGAACATTAGATAAGCAACAGGATAATATCACCACATCAGAAGGGCAGAGCTATACAATGCTCCGCTCTGTCCAGCTGGATGATAAAGAGACGTTTGATACCAGCTGGCAGTGGACAAAAGATAACCTTATGCGCGAGGACAGTAATCTCATTTCCTGGCTTTTTGGTGAGCGGCCAGACGGCTCATACGGAATTCTCACGGATCGGGGAGGACACAACGCGGCAAGCGACGCTGACACAGACATAGCGCTGGCACTCATCTTTGCGTACTCACGCTGGAAGGATATTACATACCTCGGCGATGCTCATGAAATTATTGATGATATTTGGGAAGAAGAAGTGGTGATCATTAATGAGAAGCCGTACCTGGCTGCAAATAACCTGGAGAAGGCACTTTCAGAAAAAATAATTCTTAATCCTTCGTACCTGGCTCCGTATGCATATAAAATATTTGCAGAAATAGACGTGGAACATGACTGGATAGGACTCGCCGATACTTCATATGAAGTTTTAGATAGGAGCGTGACACTGCCGTTGGATAAAGAAATGAGCGTTGGGCTACCCCCAGACTGGGTAGCTATAGACAGAACTACCGGCGAGCTGTCACGGGTTCAGAGTGAACATTTGACCACAAATTTTGGGTATGACGCCATGCGAACCCCATGGCGTTTGGCAGTGGACTGGGAATGGAACAAGGATGAACGCGCCTTGAATATTTTGAAAAAGATGAGTTTTCTGGAAGAAGAATGGAAAAGGAACAATGGGGTAATCTATGCAACCTATACTCATGATGGGGAAGTAGTGAACAAATATGAGGCGCCTGCAATGTACGGAGGAACTATCGGTTACTTTATGGCGGTTAATCCGTCATTAGCAAAGGAAGTGTACGGGAGGAAGCTCGCCGCGCTCTATGACCCGGACAGGCAGACGTGGAAACAGGTTTTAAGCTACTACGATGATAACTGGGTATGGTTCGGCATTGCGCTGTACAATGGTCTGTTCCCGAATTTATATAAGCAGTAACACAACACATACATGACACCACAACACACTCATAAAATAGAAAAAGCACAGATGGCGGCAAAGACCGACTTCCTGGTGACTGCGGTGCCGAAAAGTAACCTCATTTTAAATGCCGTGCTGGCGCTACTCTACTTTGTAGTCCTGGCATTCTGGTTTCCACATGGAAATAAAATACTTTTCTATACGCTGATAGCGGGTGAAGTGTTCCACCTCTGGCAGACATTTTCATATCTGTTCACTGCATGGAATACATCATATAAGCCAAAGAGTGATCCGAACTACCTGCCTTCCGTAGATGTGTTTATAACGGTGGCCGGTGAACCGGTGGATATAGTGGAGGAAACATTGCTCGCCGCGCAGACAATGGATTACCCAAACTTTAATGTATATCTGCTAAATGACGGGTATGTGGCAAAGAAAGATAACTGGCGTGACATGGAAGCATTAGCTGCAAAATACCACGCCGGATGCATCACCAGAACCATTCCAGGAGGAGCAAAGGCGGGCAACATTAATAACGCACTACGGCAAACCCGCGGCGAACTCGTTGCGGTTTTTGATGCAGATCATGTGCCACATAGCGACTTTTTACGAAAGACAGTGGGATACTTTGCCGACAAAAAAATGGGATTTGTGCAGTCACCGCAATTTTATAAAAATTATGATCTCAATGAAGTGACGCGGGGCGCATGGGAACAGCAGGCACTTTTCTTCGGACCTATCTGCAAAGGAAAGAATAGGCATGGCGCTGTATCAATGTGCGGCACGAACATGGTGATCCGCCGCACCGCTCTTATAGCCGTAGGAGGAATGTGTGAAGAAAGTATTGCCGAAGATTTTGTGACTGGAATGTTTATGCACGAGCGGGGATGGAAGTCATATTATGTTCCTGAAGTCTTAGCGGAAGGTCTGGCTCCGGAAGATTTTCTTTCATACAACAAACAGCAGTTCAGATGGGCACGCGGCTCAATGGATGTAGTGTTTAAATATAACTTTCCATTCCGCCGAGGCTTAACCTTTAGGCAGAAAATACAGTACTTGTCATCGGTGAGCTTCTTTTTCTCCGGTGCTGTGGTGATTATGAACGCGTTCATACCGATCATCTATTTTTACACAGGAGTTGTGCCAATAGAAATATCTACCATGCTTCTGGCCGCAGTGTTCCTACCGTACATTTTTGTGACGCTGTATATTCTGCAGGTTAGTTCAAACTTCAGCTTCACCTTTAAGTCTATGGCGTTTGCAATGGCCGGATGGAACATTCATCTCAAAGCGCTGTGGGCATCATTTACCGGAGCAAAGTCTTCATTTGCAGTAACGCCGAAGCGTCAGCAGACAGGGAACTTTTTAGGACTGGTAGTGCCGCACATTGCATACATTATCATCGCTATCGTCGGGGTGGGGTATGCATTTATGAGGGATGGGTTAAGTCCGTCATTAGTTACGAACGTGGCATGGGCATCACTTAACGTAGCGATATTTATGGAGTTCATACGTGCCGCAATGCCGGATTCATCTGCGCGTAAGGTGGAGATACGTGAAGCGCAGGCAATGCAAGTGGTCGGGGCGAAATAACAGCATATCAACACAATGAATACATACTCAATAAACAACAACGCAAGCACAGAAGAGCATAATGAAAAAAGATACACAGTGCTTTTCATATCCCTCCTCATTTTATTTACGGTGGGGATGTCATATTTCTTTTTTTCGCATCAAAGCCTGCGCCTGGATGAATCACAAAGCCTGTGGCAGACCAGCAGAACTACACTCACGGTGATAGAGATAGTGGCGAAAGACGTGCATGTGCCGCTGTACCACATTCTCCTTCACTTCTGGCAAACACTTTTCGGCAACGACGTGCAGGTGGTGCGCGCACTTTCACTAATATTTGCTATTCTATCCATTCCTGCGATGTATATGCTGGGGAAGATAAGCTATAACAGATACGTGGGACTTTTCGGGGCATTGCTTCTGGCCATTTCTCCTTTCTTTAACTGGTATGGAAATGAAGTGCGTATGTATAGCCTATTTGCACTCCTTACAATACTTAACCAGTATTTCTTTATAAAAATATTTAAGGAAAAGGAACTCGCCGGTCCGGGAGCATGGTGGGGGTATGGCATCACGCTGATACTGGGTATGTTTACGCATTATTTTTTTGGACTGGCGCTTATTACACAGGTGGCGTTTTACTTCATGTATAAAAAATGGTTCTCGCGCGGATCATTTGTACGATTCGCGGGAATTATAGCAATACTGGCGCTCCTCTTTGGACCCTGGCTCTACTATGTTATGACGCTCGGCGGAGCAAGTAATTCCCAGCCACTTCTGGTAACTCCCACGAGTGTGAACTTGTTTAATACCTTTTCACAGTTTCTTTTCGGGTTTCAAAATGATCACATTAACACCATCCTGGTATCCCTATGGCCACTTACAGTGCTTCTGGTTTTTCTTTCCATGCGAAAGCAGCACCGTCTGCACCCAGAGACAGCGTATTTCTTGCTGGGCGTATTCCTTCCAATAGTTATTGTTTTTATCGTGAGCAGTACATTGAGGCCAGTATTTGTTACGCGCTACCTCATCCTTACTCTGCCTTCGCTTTATATGGTCATAAGCTGGATGTTCTCTACGTATCCAGACAGACTTTCGCGCTTTTTTAAAGTACTGCTTGTGGTAGTTATGCTCTCCACACTGGCTGTAGAGGTTGTGAGCACCACTACACCTGTAAAAGAGCACTACCGTGAAGCCTCTATGTATATGGAAGACCATGCGCGGCCTGAGGACGTGATAGTAGTTTCAGCGCCATTCACTATTTATCCGGTGCTTTACTATTATCGCGGTCCGGCGCGCATAGAAACCCTTCCTTTGTGGAACCGTTATGTCACCGGTCCAGTGCCGCCGTTTGAAGCTCAAAAACTTTCTGAAGATGTGAAAACATTAGCTGGGGATCATCAGACACTTTGGCTTCTCATGAGTTATGACCAGGGATATGCAGATGATATTAAACAGTACTTTGACGAAAACTATGAACGTCTGGAAATGAAAACATTCTCACCTGGGCTGTCATTGTACGCATATAAACTTCGCTATGACGACATTGATGCAGCACCTCTTGAGAACACTTCTGTAATAAATACTCCGAATTGACGTCAGTAGAGATAAGGTAGGTAAGGTGAGACACATAAAATAATTCCCACAACATCATGAAAAAAATCACCACATTGTTCACGAGGTTGACCATAGTCTCAGTGCTCACATCATTACTCATAACACTCATGCCGTATACGCCGCCGGTAGCGAATGCGGCCGTGGCAGACTGGATTCAGGGTGCCAGCATTACTCCCTACACTACAACTCATTTCGGTACAGAAGAAATGAAAGAGTCGCTCCGCAGGCTAGAGGCTACCGGAGCGAATTACGCTATACTCATCATTCCGTACTATCAGCCAAACAGGCAGTCCACAGAGATGAGGCCAAGCTGGAACACACCCACAGATGAATCATTGATAGATGCTATCACGTATGCGAAATCCCTGGGTTTAAAAGTAATGCTTAAACCGCACCTAGAGACGGATTATATAGAATGGCGCGGAAATATTGATCCGGCGCCGGAAGACCACCCGGCATGGTTTGCATCATACACAGAAATGCTTCTTAAATACGGAAGGATAGCGGAGCAGTACGGGGTAGAGGATATTTGTATAGGAACAGAGCTGATCCGAATGGCAAATCCGAACTACGATTCTACAAACACAGAAAATTGGAAAAAAATGATTGCAGATCTGCGGGGTGTTTATTCTGGAAAACTCACCTACAGTTCAAACTGGGATGGTGAGCTAGAGTTTATCGGCTTTTGGGATGATTTGGACTACATCGGAATATCTGCATATTATGACCTGTATCACGCACAAAATTCATCTCCTGAAGAATTACGAAAAAGCTGGGATAACTGGCGAACAGGTGTGGTGGAGCCTTTTTACAAAAAACATGGTAAGCCTATCATGTTCACGGAACTTGGATATAGAAGTATTAATGACGCGCACAGGGATCCGTGGGATTGGTCACGCTGGGCGCCGTTTAATGAAACAGACCAAGCAAATGCATATGAAGCGCTCTTCTCATACTGGGATGATTATCCATGGATGATCGGTGTAGGGCTGTGGCGATGGGACGTACACCCAGACGCAGGAGGACAGGGGGATACAGACTATATGCCTCAGAACAAGGCCGCAGAGGCGGTAATGACGAAATGGTTTAGCGGCAGTGGTACTCCAGAGGAACCTCAGCCAAATCCAGAAGATCCGGCACCAGAAAACCCAGATCCAGTGGACAGTGGAAATCCAAACTTCAGCGCATCGGCAAGCGCGGTAACAGCTACAGATCAAACAGGTGAAAATGGAACTTATAAAATAGATGTTACAAATACCGGAACAGACACTACAGGATCTATAGTAGATGTAGAAATCTATAGAGAAGACGGTTCACGAATACTCCAGGAATTTTTTGAAAACCAGACATTTGCAGCAAACGAAACCAATAGTTACGACGTAAGCTTTACCCCAGATGTAGAGGGGAATTACAGAATAGCGGTGGGTGCATTTAACAGTACATGGGGGACAAACTATTATTGGGGAAATGAGGTACTCACGGTTCCTGTGGGAGTAAACAGTAGGCCAAATCCTGAACCAGAGCCTGATCCAGAGCCGGAACCTGAACCAGAAGAACCTCAGCCGGATCCAGAACCAAGCACTCCGTCACCGGAATCACAGAGCCTTGACATATGGTGGCCTACAGACGGTGCGGGAGTTTCGGGAGTCCAGCCATTTAAGGCGCGGCTAGGGGATGCAGATATTACAAAGTACCGCATGTATTGGCAGGTGGACGGTGGTAGGCTTGTAGAAATGCCAAATGATACTACAGATGCGCCGCATAAGGAATCATTGGTAGACCTTTCAGGATGGACGTGGAAGTCAGACAATGGTCCATACACAGTAAACTTCGTAGGTAAGGATATGAACGGTTCTATTATCAAGGAAAAGGAGGTTAATATAAAAGTCTACTAATATGCTCTTCTTTCTCATTGCAATAAAATCATATCAGTTCGTCAAAATGGTCGTTGAGATCGCACGGGTACCTTCACTCAAGGCATACTTTGTGGAGCTGCGGCAGGCGCTCGTTCTGGAGTTTGCCGAGGCGCAGGTAGTAGGTGAAACAGTTGGGTACGTCCAAAAAGTGAAAGAAGAAGCAGAAGTATTCCAGGCAGAATTTAAGAGGGAGGTTACACCTATCATCTCATACGTAACTCGCGCAGGTACACGGTTTAGACGAAAAGAGACGGAAACACATGTGGTATAATATTCCACATGGAATATTTCAATGTTATTGTCGGAAGTGATGTGGATATTATGAGGATCATGACTGCGGTACTTGCTGTATCGGCAGTCATTCTCATTGCTCTCATGATAAAAGTGAGGATGACTGCCCGGGCCAAAGCTGAATTTGTGGGTATCATAGCGCATAAATTTCGCACACCACTTACATCAGTTAGGTGGACAGTGGAAGACCTTATAAAGACAGAGCAGGACAATTTACGGAAGCAAAATTTGATGACTATAGAAGTTTTAAACCGTCAGCTTATCAACCTTACAAATACACTCATTGAAGTGGCGGAGTCAGGGCATGGCAAACGGAAAGCATTTACGTTTGAAACTGTCCTTTTGGCAGTTCTTATAAACGAAAAAGTGGAGTGGCTTAAAAAAGAGTTCAGTGTAAAAAATATTTCGTTTACGGTGGAATGCGAAGATCCAGCAATAAAAGTGAGCGTGGATAAACAGCGTTTTGAGTTCGTCCTAAATACCGTACTTCAAAACAGCTGTATTTATACGCCTGTAGGAGGAAAAGTGGATGTGCAGCTTGCACAGAGAGGCTCAAAGGCGTACATAGTCGTAGCCGATAACGGTATTGGTATTCCTAAAAACGAACTTCATGGGGTTTTTAAAGAGTTTCATCGCAGTCAAAATGCTCAGCAGTTTGATACAGAAGGACTAGGTGTGGGACTGTATTTAGCTCGTACTATTATTAACCGGCTCGGGGGTAAAATAGCCGTTCATTCTGAAGGGGTAGGCAAGGGGACTGTGGTTACCATTAAACTGCCGGCGGCTTAGTTTGTGGAATTTTTGGTAGCGTCATTTAATACGGCAAAAACTTCCTCGCCGATAAATTTATAATCGAGAAGCTTCTTTAGCACATTGAGCTGTTTAGGGAGGATGTACTGCCCACAAAGTTCTATAATTCTTTGTGCCACAGCATCAAGGTCGTTGAATGACATTACCATGTTTGAAAGACCTGCTTTTCTGAGGATATCTGCGCATCCCATAGTATCGTTAACTAGTACCGGTATACCCAGGCACGCCGCTTCCATCGGCACGTTCCCAAATGTTTCAAAATGAGACGGACACACAATAAGACCTTGTGTCAGATAAAACTTCTTTATACCCTCTGTATTCATAGAGGGAAGTAATTCTACTGTTTTTGGAAGGTTAATAATTTTTGCTTTATTGCAGTTAGTTACAAAGCTAGCTGTGTGCCGCCATTTTTTATCTTTGAGTAGTTTATGTATTGCAAAGTAGGTTTCAAAATTTTTTATTTGAGTGTATCTTCCTACCGCTGCGATCCTTCTATCTACCGATAGTTCATATGCAAATTTATCGGTAAATGATGGCGCTATGGGGTTAGGGATGACATACGCGTTCCGCTTTATTTTCTTTTTAACAACTTCATTTTCAACAACAGATTTACATATCTCAGAAGGAAAAATGATATGAGTGGCAGATTTCACTATAGAGCGCTCCATAGCCTTCATTATTTTAAACTTTCGGGGTGTAAAGTTAGAAACCTCACGGGAAAGAACTCCCGCATACCGTAACACAATAGGTATACCTTCTCTCTTGGCAGCAATAGAAATTATCCATGGTATGAAGTATGTCCCATTAAGCAAAACAACATCTGGTTTAGCCTTTTTTAAAACCTGCTGTACAAGTGTTATTGCTTCTTTGTAGTAAACAAAGAGGTGGCCGAGGTTTGTTGTGGAACTTTTTTTAAGTATTTTGTAAATGGACCGATCATGGATATTTATAATATTATGGTCAAACCTCTCAATAGGAAGGTTTTTAAAGATTGTAGCGCCTTTCATAAACTGCAGGGAATTTAGCTCAATACCAACAAAATCGTGGCCTTTTCCACATAAATAGTCCATCAAATTGATGTTAGATGAGGTGATTCCCCCCATGTATTCACGGGTAATATTCATCGCTATTCGCATTTCCTTATCTAAGCATATTTTAAATCATCTGTCAATTTACAATTTGACTTATCTATTTGACGTGATATATTAGTGCAAGGAATTTATGAACATTTGTCTCGTTTACAACTATAGTCAGCTAGAGGATGGTAGCATTGACCCTCAAACAGAGAAAAGGTGTAGTATAGCTTTAGGACTCTATCGTCAGTTTAGAGTTCAAAAAATGGTCATAACTGTTGCGGGAGGGAAAAATGGTGTTTTGTCTGGTGAAGCGATGAGAATGTATTTTGTCAAAAATGGGGTCAAGGAAACAGATATCTACTTTGAACCACTGGCCACAAATACCGCAATGGAAACTGATGCGGCCATTGGTCTACTGGAGAGAAAACTTCCAGGTCAATCCTACTATATAGTTCCGGTGACAACTTGGTACCATGCACCTCGAGTCATGCTTCTGTGGTTAGTGAGAGGGTATATGGTGAATGTGTATTATTCTTACGCGCGGGCAAAGTGGGTTGATGTTCGGAATGAACCAGTTAAATTTGTAAAAACCATTATTTTTATATTGCGGAACTCACGTTCTCTTTGTTGGGGTCACTAATTATTGCGCAAGCCGCTTAACGTTATTTATTAACGTTAAGCGGCTTTTATGTAATTACAACAAAAACAGAAACCTATGAATAAGTTTCTGTTTTTGTTTAAAGCTTTTTAATTAAACTTCACCGTTCACCGCACTAGAACTCCGCTCGCTGTGCTAGTCCCAGCGCATATTCTGGCCACCATACTCCTGCGGATGGTCCGCCGTTACATGTGCCGTCAGATTCTCCGGGATTTTTAAGCCACATGTATGCATCCACTAATGGATTGCCAGTGTTTGTGGTAGCTGGCTTTCCTAATCCTCGGCCGCTTGGGTTACACCATTCGCTTCCCAGTGGTCCCTGGCCGTTTCGGCTGGTGTCCACTACGAAGTGCTTGCCGTTTAGTAACCCTGAAAGCTTGGTTCCATAGGTAAGCTGATCTTCTGTTCGGTTATAGTTTGAAACGTTCAGTGCAAAACCGTGCGCGTTTTCAATTCCTGCTTTCTTTAACCGTGCCGCCATGTCTTCCACTCCTATCCAGTTTGAATGTCCGGCGTCTACGTATACCGCCACATTTCCTTTTGCTTGCAGAACTTGAATAGCATCTTTAATGAGTTCATATCGTGATTCCTGTCCTGCGCTGTCCAGACATGTGATACCTGCCAGTGCATCTGGTTCCAGGATAACAGCCGCTTTTCGTGAACCTATCCCGTCTGCCAGCCCTCGTATCCATGTTTTATAATTCTGTGCATTTGCCGCACCTCCTGCAGAGTAGTGTCCGCAATCACGGCCTGGAATATTGTAGGCTATAAGCACGGGCATACCGCCATTTGCTGTTGCTACATCCACATATTCTTTTACATCTGCCTGAATGTTGCTATTCCAATTTCCGACCCATTTTGAATCTGGGTTTGCTGCAATTTTTTCCATAAGCTTTGCGTCAGTAGGGCGAGTGGTTTTCCATTCTTCTGCCTGTCGCTTTGCATTGCTGTCGGGGTTTACATAGAACTTTAGTCCTGCAAATGGGTTGTTTGATGATACTGGAGTTGCTGGTGCAATTTCAGGCTGAGGCGCTGTAACTACAGGTGTCGGCGCAGGTGCGGGCGAACTTTCAATTTTCGGCAGAACACCGTTTGGGTTGTAAATAGTTACGTCCTTTCGGCTGATTTCATTTCCTTTGAGATCCTTTGCGATGAATGTTACTACATAAGGACCCTGGCCTTTCCAGTTCCAGTTTACATCCGCCATCACTTCTTTGTGCGGATAATCATTGTAGTTATCCGGCATTAGCGTCAGTGATTTTCCATCTACCTGCCAATACATTTTGTATTTTGAAAGATCTACGTCCTTAAGTACCGCTTTGAATGGCTGTGGGCCTGTAATGTTTACATGCTGTGCTGGCCACCATACTTCTGTGGGCGCCTGAATAGTATCGGTAGCTACTGTCTCTTCTTTTTCAATAACAATTTCCTGTACTTGTTCGGGCGCTGGAGCTGGGGTTGTTGCAATTATCTCTCCGGTTCCAGCTTCTGCGGGTGCTGGGCGCGTATCTTCCTTAGAAGTTTCTTTGTAGTTTGCATATATTGAAACCTTTTTTTCTGAAATTGTAGATCCATTCTGATCTTTTGACACAAAGGTGATTTCATACGTGTCATTTCCTTTCCATGTCCATCCGCTAAAGTCTATCTGTGCCTCCTTGTGGGGATAGTCAGTATAGCTGTCATCCATCTTGTTCAGCTGACCGCCGTCCACTTGCCAGTACATTGTGTAGTTCTTAATATCTGTATTTTGCACCAGTGCTTTGAATGGGTGAGAGCCGCTTAGTTTTTCTCCGGACACGGGCCACCATACGTCTGTGGCGCTACTTGCCTGTGCAATTTTTGCCGCACCAGCAAATGTTCCGGATATGAGTGCTGTAAAAATTAAAATCTTCGCTAAAATTTGTTTATTCATTTTTTGTAGTAGAGCGCAAATCATGTCGTTCGGACGCTCTATCAAAATTAATAGTAATGAGTTATTGATGAGCAGGACTCATCATGACAGGCATTGTAACAGTGTAAAAGACGATAGCAAGCGCGACAGTGGGGAGGAGAAGCGCCTATAGATGAGCATGGTTCTTTAAAAAGCGTTGTATAGTAATGGAAAATGAGCCGTACCTCATCTTGGGGAAAACGCATGTGGTGTAATGTTTCGTGATCTCATCCGTCACTAGATATGGACTAGCATAAGCAGTAGTTTACCATCTTAACCACCCATCAAACTATGAAAAAAGGATTTACATGTGGAGCATTTGATCTGCTTCATGCGGGCCACGCAGAAATGCTAGAGGAATGCAAAAAAGTGTGCGACTACCTGATTGTAGGTCTTCAAAGTGATCCATCTATAGACAGGAAGACAAAGAATAAGCCGGTGCAAACGTTAAAAGAACGGTACCGAATGCTTAAGTCAATAAAGTATGTAGATGAGATAGTTCTTTACGATACAGAGTCAGATTTGGTGGAACTACTAAAGAAGCTACCCATAGATGTGCGAATAATAGGCGCAGACTGGAAAGGAAAGGAGTATACAGGAAAAGGTCTTCCAATAGAGATCTATTTCAATACCCGCAATCACAGTTTATCCACTTCTGAGCTTAGAAAAAGGGTGTATGAAGCGGAATTGGAAAAGAAAATGCGTACGATAGAAAAAGAAGGGCAGGGAATTGAAGAAAGTGAGCGCGAACAGTCTAAAACTGGCCAAAAGCAGCTTGTAATGGCCTAATGTAAACACCCGAAAAAGCCTTATTTTATAAGGCTTTTTCGGGTGTTTTGCTGGTAAAAAACCTTGACATTGGCTTATAAAAATGCTATGATATATACATAGATGAGGTAGATGTAGGGTCATCCTATAAATACCTCATTTTAAATTATATGATTGAAATTGGAACATCACTTGTTATCTTCCTTTCAGCACTGAACACAAGCATGACAGCAGCGGCAGCGGAGACAGTTCTAGCTCAGGAAGGTACAGTAAATGAGGTTGTTTATGTAAATAATGAACATCCTCTTACCCTTGAAATGTACGTTCGTCAGTATTTTAAAGAAAATCCTATTCTTGCAGAGGTAGCTCGTTGTGAGTCTACGTTCAAGCATTACGGTAAAAACGGTGATCTTATCCGTGGTATCGTAGATAATGATGATGTGGGTGTGATGCAGATCAACACACGTTTTCATGGAGAGACAGCAGAGAAGCTTGGATATGACCTTGAGACCATTGACGGTAACCTGGCATATGCGCAGAACCTTTATGACAGACAGGGTATTCAGCCTTGGTATGCGTCTGAAAAGTGTTGGGGCGCCGAAGCAAAAAAACTTGGTGTAAATAGATAACTAAAAACAAACCCCCCGCCGGCGTAGCCGGCGGGGGGTTTGTTTTTGATGCTAATGGCAATAAAATGCTACTTCATCCGTCATAATACACAAATGATTACCAGTTAATCTTTTAAAATATGGCAAAACAAAAACCGAAGAAAATGAAAAAAGGTGCGCCGCTTATGTCGCTTCACGATTTGTTTATAGTGAAGCTGTGCGAGCTCTATGATGTGGAGACGATGATTACAAAAGCCATCCCGAAAATGGTAAAAAGTGCAGAAAATGAAGATCTACAGCAGCTCCTAGAAGAGCATTTGGAAGAAACTGAAGTGCAGATAGAGCGGCTGGATGAGGTTTTTGAAAAGCTCGGAGAACCTGTAAAATCAAAAAAGTCTGCATCTATAAAAGGAATGATTACAGACGCGGAGGTCATGATGAAAATGAAGGGTGAACCTACAGTGAAAGATGCGGCTATTATTGCTGCCGCACAGGCAGTAGAGCATTATGAGATAGCATGTTACGGCACGGTGGTAACATGGGCAGAGCTTATGGAACATGATGAGGTAGCGGAACTCTTGGAAGAGACATTGAATGAAGAAAAAATGGCCGATGAAAAATTGACCGCGCTAGCTGAAGATATTATTAACGCAGAAGCAATGGGTGAAGATGACACAGAGGAGGAAGAAGGAGAAGGTGAGTGACATTTGTGATATATTTACAGGATGAATTATTGGCTTATAAAGAGCGAAGGAGACTGTTATTCCATAGATGATTTAAAGCGTGACAAACGAACAGCCTGGACCGGAATTAGGAATTATCAAGCGCGAAATTTTATGCGTGACGGTATGAAAGTGGGGGACATGGCTCTGTTCTACCACTCCAGTTCAGACCCTACTGGGGTTTTTGGTATGGCGAAAGTGGTAAGCGAGGCGCATGCTGATGAGACAGCGTTTGATACAAAAGATGATCACTTTGATCCAAAATCTAAAAAGGATGCGCCGACATGGGTGTGCGTGGACGTGGAGTTTGTTGAAAAGTTTTCTGAGCCTGTCACTCTGGCGCACATAAAATTTGAACCGCAGTTAGCGGGGATTATGGTGGCGCAGCAGGGAAGCAGGCTTTCGGTGATGCCTGTGAGTGAGAAGCATTTTAAGAAGATCGTGGAGATGGGAAGAGGGAAAGTGTGAGGCAATAAATTAGTGCAAATAAAAACCGCGTTGTTTAAAACGCGGTTGTTTCTGAGATTAACTTACCAATCAAGTTTCGGAGTGATGTAATTAATCTCTTTATTGTGAAGGCTTGGTAAAAGTTCCCAAACAGACGTACGCTTCAGATGTTCGAGGCCGGTGACATGTCCATCCACCAGAAGTAAGACATCCTTGTCTGTCATTAGAGCAATAACAAGCAATGGGTCTATGCAAAAAAGCCTCGGCTTTGAATCTTTACAGTCCATGAATTTACCAAGGAACTTGTACACCCTTTCAAGTATCCCTCTCCCATCGGGAATATTTAAAGCAGGGTAGACGCGATACATGAGTTCCTTAATATGCTTGAACTTTTGAGCAAGCTCGCATTTGTGAAATGACACCTTACCTTCCTCCGCAGATTCTCTACAGAGTGCCGTAACGAGTGCACGAGTGCGTTGCCTTTGACTATTGCCTAAAGAATACATTTCAGTTTTTAGCTCCTCTGAAAGCGGAACGCCGATCCGTTCCATATCGCTGAAGTCACCGCTGATGTACGCTATCTTGTCCGCACACATCACCACAGCAGCTTCTTGTGTCATATCTGGCAAAGCAAAAAGGGGATTCTTGCCTCGCGAGTGTTGCGGGATTGCGGTCAAGGTTTGATGTGTCAGATTAAGACCAATACCGCAGCGCTCAATACTTTCAAAAACGATAGAGCTCATGTTCTCGTGCTTGAAGCCGCCAGCTGCGCTTGGGTTTCGTTCCCGCAACTTTTCATTTATAAAACTTTCGCCTTCATGGCCAAAAGGTGTGTGACCCACATCATGACCTTTTGCCACCGCGTGAACCATGTTTATGTTCAATCCAAGACATGCTGCAATGAACGTGGCGTGCGCAGCTACTTCTTCAGTATGTCCAGCCCGCATGCGGATATGAGCGTTGGTCTGTCCGGTCATTACTTGAGTCTTCTCCATTAAGCGTCGCCATCCTTTTGATTGCTGAATCTTTGCAATGTCAATCAGGAACGGGTCAATGTTCTTTGGAAGGGGATCAAAGTCCCTTTCATTTCCATATCGTCGTCTCGCGTCGTTTGATTTAACTGCCAGATGGGCTAAACACCCATGTATTTCATCTAGGGTTTTATAGTCTATTTCATTCATAAATAAAAGAGCTGATTTCCCCTTAACTTATCCCAGTAGAGCAAAAGAAGCAAGCTCTTTACTTACCCTCCATTTTTTTCCCGCCATGAAACTTCTCATGGATATTTTTAAGCTGTTTATTCGTAACATGGGTGTAAATCTGCGTAGTGGCTACGTTTTTATGGCCAAGCAATTCCTGCACACTTCGAAGATCAGCACCGGCGCCTAAAAGATCCGTGGCATACGTATGGCGAAGTGTGTGTGGCGTTACTTTTTTTGAAATACCGGCAAGCATTGCTGTTCGTGAAATCATTTTTTGGATAGAGCGGGGAGTGAGGCGGCTGTAATCATTTTTGTTTTTAGATTTTTGAACTCGGTGATTTGTAAAAAGGGCTTTATCAAAATCATTTGCTTTGTGTCGGGCATCCAAATATGTTCGTAACCACTCTGCCGCGCGGGGGGAGATGAAGATGGTGCGGATGTGCTTACCCTTTCCTACTATTGAAAGCTCAAATGTTCTGTTTGGATCCTTATCCTTTAAAAAAGACATTTGATCCGCATTAAGTGCCACTAGCTCTGCAATACGTAATCCAGAAGAAAAGAACAGCTCCATGATGGCTCGGTCACGTACCCCAGCAAGTGTTTTCGTGTCAGGAATTTTTATCATCTGTTCAATATCCTGCACGCTTAAAAATGAAATCGTCTCGTCTGCTTTTTGTTTTGCAAGTCCTACCTTTGAAGAGGGCAGGGATTCAATGTCCCGCTCAGCTAAATAGTTTAGTAAAGAACGCAGGGCGATCAAATAATAGTTCTGAGACTTCTTGCCCAAATATTCACCAGTCGGGGATTTATGCGTGCGCGCCAGGTACAGACGGTAGTCCCAGATATGGTTCGCCGTGAGCTCGTGCGGTAATAAATTTTCGCTGCCAATTTTTTTTAACCACTCCTCAAATAATTTTAAATACTGACGATAATTTCGCTGTGTATTTGTAGACAAGCCTTTTTCAATTTCACAGTAGTCCAAAAAGGGAAGGATGTGGTTAATGATGGGTTCGGTGCTTTTGTGTGATGACATATTGATTGTTTGTATTAATTATAACGTATATAGTAAAGTTCGCACAATATATGTAAAACGAACTTATCCACATAGGTAAAGGGGTCAAATACAGCAATAAAAAAGGACTTCTGAATGAAGCCCTCTTCCCTCCTTATTTAAATTTTTTACGCGGGTTCCAGCTGTACGGATCCATTTACATTTACTGATGATTCGTCCTCTGCTTCGGTTTGCTCCGCACTGTTTTTTAAATTCTCAATTGCGGGTATCCAAATGTATTTTACAAACCCGTTCCAGAGAAATTTAGCCGGTTCTTCTAAATATCGGTTCCAAACAGTTATTATGGTAGCTTTCACATACCCAATGTTCTTCTGAGTCATCTCTGACTCCACAGCTTTTCGTAAATCAATTCCAAGCACGCTAAGTATCAGGATCGCAATGAATATAAGCACCACGGTGCGTATAAGGCCTTGCTTTCTGTTATTGGTGTAGTTTGTCATACTTAAATTATACCGCAGAGGTTAAAAAGGTGAAAACACACTAAAGCAAAATTATTTGTCTATAATCTACAAATACGACAACGGGTTCAGGTACGCCTTTGGATCTGCCAATGGAATCGTGGCTCCTTTACAGTTAATACTGTTTTCAAATTTTGTGATGCGCACACCCTGAGTAGCGTACACGCCGAAGTGCAAATGTGGACCCGTAGAGTATCCGGTGTTACCGCTGTAGCCGATAGTTTGGCCGCTAGAAACCGCCTGGCCCGCAGACACGCTAATGCCTGAAAGGTGAGCATAAAGTGTAGAAAGACCGTTCGGATGCTTTATAAATACCCATTTACCATAAGACCAGCAGCCAGGAACTGCATCAGTGTCACCAGTGGCAGTAATAATACCGTCCTTTGCTGCAAGCACCTTTGTTCCTATAGCTGCACCTAGGTCAATTCCGCTGTGCCCGCTACCGTTATAAATCTGCGGATTCTGGGTGGCAAATTCTGTGTTACCGAAATACTGTGTAACACGCACATTTTCCAGTGGCCAGCTGATCACGCCTTTTCCTGATGCTGGTATCGCTGTAGGATCAATGGCAATCTTAAGCTGGGATTCATACTGAAAGATTTCCTTTTCCAGCTGGGCCTTACGTGCCACTTTCTCTGCTAGGATGGCTTTGTAATTTGCCTCTTGGCTTTTTGTGGCTTTCAAAAGTTCTGCTTTTTCCTTTGTGGTTTGTTCAAGTGCATTTTTTTGTCCGCTTAAATCTGTTTTGAGGCTGACTAGTGTCGTCTTATTTTTCTCGGTGAGTATTTTACTATTTTCAAGCTCCGCTTTTAACGTCTCAAGTTCCGCAATCTTTACTTTAATTTCACCCTGGAGGCGGTTAAGGCTGTCTATTTCATTCCAGAAGTCCGCTAATCCTACATTTGCAAGCAGGGTGGAGACCAGGGAGTACGATTCCCTCTCATTCATTTTTCGGAATGTTTCACCGATTATCGCTCTGCTTTCCTGAATATTCCGTTCCTTTTTTAAAATGTCTAGCTGAAGTTGTGAAAGTTGTAAATTAGTTTTGCCAATTTTATTTTCAGTTACGTTAATGTCAGTGGAAATTTTCTGTTTTGAGAGATCCAGGGACTTAATAGTATTCGTCAGTGTATTTGCCTGTTTTCCCACTTCCGCTACCTGTGTTTGGTAGTGCTGAATTTCTTGTTCAAGACTTTTTATGTTTGCGTTTCGCTCTTCTATTTCCCGCTGAAGCTCTTCAATAGTGGCAGCCTGCGCCACCCCCGCGGCGCCCCCATTAGACGGCTGGAAAAGCGGAAGAAATGCAGAAAGAATAATGATAAGTGCTATTAATTGTCTGTAATACTTTTTATAATTCATCGTGTGCTTTTTGAATTCGCTTAAGTGATTCATCCTTGCCTAAAAGTTCGGCGAGCGTGAATGGATCAGGGGATTTATCCTTACCAGAGAGGGCGTAACGGGTAGGCCAGAGGACGTTTCCCCTCCCCGCTTCCTCTGCGTACGGCCACACCAGCTCTTTGATTTTTGCCGCGGAGAAATCATTTTCGTGAGCCGCGGCTAATATAGAAATTACTTTTGCTAAATGCTGTTTGGTCTTCATAAAATCTTTTTCGTCTTTCCACAATAGTTTCTCTTTTGGAAACTTCTGCACGTCAAAAAAGAAATCAAACTCCCCTGCTTCTGCCATGTCTTTTAATTCACCCAATACTGAAATACGCTCACGTGCCAAGTTCGCGATTTTTTTAAATATGTTATTATCCGCAGTGAATTTTTCCGGCAAGAATTTCTCTGCAAGAGCTAGGTACTCATTCTCATCAAGCTTTGCCAGATATTGTTTGTTAATCCACTTTAGTTTCTCCTCATTAAATATAGCCCCAGCCTTCTGTACTTTTGTGAGGTCAAATTGTTTTATTAGTTCGTCCATTGAGAAAATCTCCTGTTCGGTGCCAGGGTTCCAGCCTAGAAGCGCAAGGTAATTTATAATAGCTTCGGGAAAATAGCCTTTCTCGCGGTATTCTGTAACGGCCACAGCTCCATGTCGCCCAGAAAGCTTTGAGCGGTCTGGCGCAAGTATGAGTGGAATGTGGGCGTATATTGGACGCGGTGCGCCTATGGCTTCTTGAATTAAAATCTGACGAGGTGTGTTTGAAATTCCATCATCACCTCGGATCACATGAGTAATTCCCATTTCAAAATCATCCACCACCACTGCCAAGTGATATAAAGGATCATCTACACTACGTGCAATGACGAAATCGCCAAGGTCGGTAGTGTCAAACTCTATCTCACCTCGGATAAGGTCATTAAAGCGGATTACTACATTAGGATTTTTAAAACGGATTACTTCACTTCGCTTTCCCTCCTCAACATTTTCCTCCTGAGAAATGTAAGCTTTTCCTGAATCAATAATACCTTTAAGATATTTTGTATAGATACCCTTTCTTTGCGACTGCCTCTCCACTTTTAAATTGTCGTATGACAGCCCAAGCCAGGCTAGACAGTCCACAATGTTTTCAGCATATTCCTCCTTTGACCGTTCAGAATCTGTGTCCTCCAAACGAAATATAAGTTTCCCACCATTTTGGCGCGCAAAAAGAAAGTTAAAGAGCGCAGTACGTGCCCTTCCAATATGCAAGTATCCAGTAGGACTTGGCGGAAACCGCGTCACTACACCTTTTTTAGGGCTCTTTTCGGTCATATAAATGCTATTATAGCATACATTAAAACGGCTTAAAATATGGGTATCGGTGGTATTTTTTAACGGATGAGGTATACTATTGAGCGGATAGTCAGTTTGAATCTTTGAATGAAAGGATTGGTATGGGAGTTGATGAAATTGACACAGGAATTCAAAAAAAACCGCTATGGCTTTGTGTTGGTGTTGTTTGCGCCGCAATCTGCGTACTTACGAGTATCCTTGTCGTCCTTAGGCATTTCCTTTTCTAACACATATCAAATGCGTGCTCAAATCAAAAAACCGGACGTCACCGCCCGGTTTTCTTTTTGCTTTGTTATATTACCCTTTATCTTCTGGTAAGTCAGTAGTTGCATTAAAGGCCTTTATTATCTCAGCGCCATTCTCATCTAATGCCGGCAGGTCTTTTGCAATATCCAAGACTCCGTCACCGTCATCCATTCTAAGTACTGCATAGTACGTAGCTCCGTCCACCGTATTTTCGCTTAAGTCTATTGAACCTGGCTGATTACCCGCTGGAAAGAATTGAGAACCTATCATATCTGCCGGCCTGCCTCCTACACCCTTATGGATGGTTACAAAACCGTCATGTGAAAGCTCTACCGTGGAGATGTACACAATATTGCCAGGAAACTGGTCTGTGATAATAATCCTGTCCAGCGCATGCATGTCACTGTTTTCATCCATTCCAGTGTGCTCGTCCATAGGAGCTGCTGTGGTGTCACTCTTAACGGTCATCATATAGATACCAAGTCCAAGGAGAATGAGCACTACAGCAATGGATACCACCCACTGCCATGGTTTTATGCCACTATTGTTGTATTCTTCATTCATAATGCTTTTGTTTAATTATATACCTCTAGTATAACACAGTTACTATGCTTCATGTTCAAGCCCTATTTCAATAATAGCACGAGCTATCTTTTCAGAAGCGTCTAGTTTTGCAAAACCCAAAGCGGCACTTTTCATAGACTCTCGGGCTGTGCTGTCCGCATGTAAGCGTCGAAGTTCAGATGTAAGGATGGGTGCAGAAAGATTACCCTCCTCTATCACTATTGCGGCACCAGTGCGCGCGTAATTGTACGCATTTTTACGCTGATGATCTCCGTTTGAATCTGTGATGGGAATAATAACTGCAGGGACACCCCATGCTGCAATCTCAAAAATTGTGGACCCTGCGCGGGAAATAATAGTTTCTGATATCCCCACTGCCATTTTGAGCGCCAGGTCATTAAAGTAATCTACAGGATGGTACCGGTTTTTAAACTGATGCTTTCCAGCCACTACATCCACCATTCCCCGCACGTGTTCAAAATTCTTTTTTCCTGTCTGGTGGATTATCTGAAAGTCATTTAATAATTCTGGAAGTGCGTCTATGAGCACCTCGTTGATAAGCTGTGCACCTTGTGACCCTCCCATAACCACTATGACAGGCACATCCTGTTCAAGCCGCAGGAATTCGTGTGCACCGTTTGACATTGGCCTGACAATTTCCTTTCGTATAGGATTTCCTGTGTATGCCACTTTTCCTTTTGGAAAGTAGGCAACAGCCTCTGGATACGAGACGGCAATCCTTCTAGCAAATTTTCCTGCCCATGAGTTAAGTCTACCAGGCACGCTGTCTGATTCGTGAATGACTACAGGAATTCGGAAGAGCCAGGCGGCAAAAAGCGCCGGAAAGCTGGCATACCCACCTTTTGCAAAAACTACGTCTGGGTAGATACTATACACTTCTATCACTGCACCGATAATTCCCCAGCATGTTTTAAACACGTCTACAAGGTTAAGGAATGATAGGTAACGGCGCAGCTTACCCGCCGACGTTTTTTTGAAAATAATTCCGTTGTCTGAAAGCACAGTGGCATCATATTTCTCAGGACCCATATAGTATATTTCCGGATCAAGCAACTTTTCATTTCGCGCTTGTTCGCGCAGAGATTCAGCCACTGCTATGAGCGGATAAAAGTGGCCACCTGAACCTCCTCCTGTGAGTAATATTTTCATTTTGCGTATTTAGAGATGTTTAAAATAATACCTGCTTCCATGAGCGCAATAATAAGCGCTGTACCGCCATGACTTACAAACAAAAGCGGTTGACCAGAAAGTGGAATAACTCCCAGCATAGCACCGATATTCATAAATGACTCAATGAGGATAAGTATAACAATTCCAATAACCAGAAGTCCACCGAATGGATCGCCCACCTGCCCTGCTATTTTAAACGCTCTCATTCCAAAAACTAGATAGAGGGAAATAAGCAGTACGCTACCCAGAAAACCAAACTCTTCCGCAGCTACTGCAAAAATAGAATCGCCGATAGGTTCAGGTAAATAGTTAAACTTCTGGATACTCTGGCCAAAGCCTCTTCCTGCAAACTGTCCGGAGCCAATAGCAATGAGTGATTGCTGTATCTGATACCCCGAACCATAGGGATCCGCAGAGGGATTCAAATAGGTCATGATACGTTGTTTTGCATATGGTCTCATGTACACTATTGCACCCACACATACTGCGGCCATAAGTACCATTAAAAGAATATGCCGGAATTTTGCGCCTGCCACTATAAGCATTGCCAGTCCAGTGGCAAAAATAACTACAAACGTGTCCGTGTCTGATTGTGAAAAAAGAAGCGCACCAAGGATGGCCATAATAATACAAAAGGGCAGTATTCCGAACTTGAATGATTGCGCTTTCTCTTTAACACCTGAGAGCCACGCTGCAAAGTAAATAATAAATGCCGCCTTAAGTATTTCAGAAGGCTGAAAGGTGACGAAACCCAAGTCTATCCAGCGCTTTGCCCCGCCGTGCTCCAGAGCCAGACCAGGGATAAAGAGTAAACAGTTTATAAAAATAGCGCCCACAAGGATGTAGAATGCGTGCTTACGTAAAATTTTGTAGTGGATTTCAGAATTTGCAATGTAAAAAAGCGCAGCAAATCCTATGATAAGCCCTATCAGCTGGTTAAAAGCAATAGATCCAAAACTAGCACCTTCCCTGGCCAGAAGCCCAAGTGACGCCGAAGCAAAAATAAAGAAACCAAAAAGCGCAAGTATAACTACCGAAATAAGGAGCGGTTTATCAATATTGCCGAGCTTTTTCATTTATACAATGATACCACAATTTTAGTTCACGGGTTCAAATTCTGTGAAATAAATTTCACTGCTCCATTTCTCATCCGTGTCCATTCCTCCAGTGAGCCACATTTTTCCACGGAAAAGCTCGCCCATGTGATCCTCGCGGCCTGTCCAAGGACCAGTTTTAGACACTTTAAACCACTTACTACCATCTTCAGTGAACCATGTGTCATTTATCCCCTCATCTATTTTAAGTTCCTTGTCGTCATGCCAGCCGCCTATTACCCACAATCTGTCCTTGTATACGAGTGAAATATGCCCATGGCGTGAAGACCACTCCGGTATGCGCTTTTCCCAGTTAATTCCGTCGGTGGATACCCACACTTCAGATTCTGTGTCCTGCGTGTTTATATGAAGTCCTCCAGTAAGGTACAGTGCGCCCTTAAATGGCTGAACCTCATGATCATAACGCGGTGACCATGCTGCGTTATCTGTTACCAGCGTCCATGTATAACCATCTTCTGATGACCACACGTCGTTGTAGGTGATTCGCTTCGTAAAATCTACGCCTCCCATGAGCCACAGCTTGCCATTGTATTCACGTACTATCTGCCCTTCTCTACCCTGCCAGCGTGGTTCAGTGCTAGTGGCAAGTGTCCAGTTTTGGCCATCCTCTGTCACCCAAATATCGTTCATGTATTTATAGTCGTACTGATTCCAGCCGCCCATAACCCACAGTTTGTCTTTAAATACCACCGCAGATACTGAACGGCGTTCCTTCCAAGGCGCTTTATCTGTTACTAAATTCCACTGTATTCCATCTTCACTACTCCATATATCACTCATGTGCGGAGCATCCCAGTAGCGCACCATCCCATTTTCACTCACAGCGTCATCACCTTTTAGCCCGCCAATGAGCCAGAGTTTATTGTTAAAAGTGACCATCATATGCGCGTCGCGTGCGCCCCACGGCGCAGGGGTACTGGTGGCAAGTGTCCACTGGAGTGTCTGATAATGTGCATTCCCGATTTTCTTTGGAATTGTCACGGGCACATTTTCTTCAGCCTGCACTAGAGTCTTCTCGTGCATAGTAAGCGTAATAAGAGCACCAACAAATGCCACGAGTAAATATGAAAGTGTAATGCTAACTTTTTTCATATAGCCATCTTACCACGTAAATGATTTATTTACCCAATTCACCAGTGTGGCCATGTCATCATGACGGTTCGTGGAGTTAAGAATAATGTGAATTAGGTGGCCCGTGCTACGGGGAGATTCTGTAATAAGCAAAAGAGTCTGCTGGGCTTTCGGTGTTTCACCCGTCTTTCCACCTAGTTTCTTTAAAGAGATTCGTGGATCTGTGAGAGATGTGTTCGTGCTTTTTAGCGTTACATTATATGTCCCTTCTTCGTTTATGATCTTATGTTCAGTAATGTTTGTAAGTTTAAAAATATCCGGATGATTTTTATAAATATACATTGCTAAAAGTGCCAGGTCCTTTGCTGTAGAAAGATTTCCTCCGCGTGCATCCAGACCACTTACGTTATTAAAGATGGTCTGTGTCATTCCCAGATCTTTGGCTTTTGCATTCATAAGGCTTACCAATGAGCCCGTCATTTTTGTATCAAATGTTTCGGCGAAGGCGTACGCTGCGTCATTGCTGGATTCTATCAAAAGCGGGTACATAAGCTCACTGACGGTGAATGTCTGACCGGCTGTGAGCTGTCCCGCAGTCTCATATTGCTCCACTGCTTCTTTGGAAATGGTGATACGGTCATCTGGCTTTAAATTCTCCTTTATAACCAGCGCCGTCATGAGCTTTGTGATGCTGGCTATAGGAAGCTGCTTCTCTGGTTCTTTGAAATGCAGAATAGACGCCTCGTCATGTACATACAACACAAAAACGCTTTCTGCTGTTAAAACAAGTTCTGTAATTCCCTCTTTTTTCACCACAGGCTTTTTTGAGATAGTCGCGGCATTTACATCAGTGGTGGTTGCGAATTGGCCTTGAGTGATAGTGTTTACTGGAGTCCTTTTATTATATATGGCAAAAGCATACATAATGACGGCACAGCATATGAGTACGGCAAGTAACTTATAGATGCTCATAATTATGAAATTTTACGAACCTCTATTTTATGCTCACCTTCTGCGGGATCCTTGGGGATAAGGTCTGCACCTCCGGCCGCTGTATCTTCACTTTTTTGTGATGTCTTAAACGCGTCTATTTCAGCGCGCACTTTTTCATAGTCAGGCATGTCTTCTATTTTTCCCGCACCTAAATGTGCCAAAAGTTCAATTGTGGGTTTGTATAAAAAGCTGCGCTGGTCCTTGGGATTTGGGATTTTTTCTACTAGCCCGCGAATAAGCAGGTTTCGTAAAATAAAATTAGAATTGACTCCACGAATGTAGTCTATCTCTGCGCGTGAAATAGGTCCTTGATAAAGGACGATTGAAATAGTTTCCAGGCCGGCTTTACCCAGGTCACGTACCAGCTCTTCTTTAGTAAGACGTTCTATGAGTGGCGAAAGTTCTTTGTTTGTACCAAGGGCTACTTCATCTTCCCATTGTATGAGGGTGATGCCGCGTTCCTGGAGAGAGTTCTCTAAATTTGTAAGTGCGGCCTTAATATCCTCCACGCTTGCAGACAAAATCTCCGCTAACCGTTTTATAGTCACGGACTCCCCTTTCCAAAAAAGTATTGCCTCTATTTGTGCGTCAAGCTGCATAAGCTTTAGTGTATCAAAATTAGAAGTGTATTAGAAGTATCTCGGCACACCAAGTTCCTTTGTCTCCATGTGAATGTCATCAAAGGTTTTTTCCTGGTTTACATGAATTATTCCCTGTTTTACCAGTTCCAACATTGCCAGAAAGCCAACGATCACATTTACCTTATCCTCTTTGTTTATGCCGGCAAATTCACGGAAGCTTATTCGCAGATTTGACTGAATGCGGGCAGTGAGCGTGCCTATCATTTCCTCAAGGCTTATTACTTTACGCACCACCACCTGCGGAATTTTTTCTTTTTTAGGGAGCTGCTTCAGCACATCTTTAATAGCTTGGCTCAGGTTTGCCAAAGTCATTGCCGGATCCGGTGAAAAAACCGGCTCAAGTTTCCTGGCCTGCGATGGAAAGAAAATCATGTCTTTCCCAAAAAGTTCCTTCACGCCAAGGCTTGCATCTTTTATTTTCTGGTATATCTTGAGTCGGCGCTCTAAATCTTCAATGCTTCCCTGTTCTTCATCAGTAAGCGAAAGGGTTGGAAGAAGGGATTTTGACTTAATGAGGAGTAACGTGGAGGCGATTAAAATAAAATGAGCGCTTTCACCAAGCGGAAATTTTTCAAAATTCTGGATATGAGCAATAAAGTCGTCGGTGACTTTGGAGAGTGCGATGTCGTTAATAAAAAGTTTGCGCTTCTCTATGAGGGAAAGAAGAAGATCTAAGGGGCCCTCAAATTGCTCGTGTTTGATGACGAATGACATAGGTTAAGTATAGCAAAATTAGAGGTAAATCGTAGTCCGGTTACGGCCTCTTGACAACCTTCAGGTATATGTATCTGATACATACCAGACAGAGATGCCTGGGTTCGTTGAGGTCTAAAGTCAAAGCGGGCGATCAGATAGTTATAAGTAATTATACTGACGCTGCCGGTCTGACAGATAACACCTTGACTGCTCAAACGGGGCGCACCTGAGCTCAAGCGCGGACGTTGGCTATTATACTCTCCCGTACGTATACTCGTACTAATTTTCGTTCTTCTTCTACTTCTTGTTTCTCATATGATAACCCGCGCCGTAGATTAATATAATTTATGTGCGCGGGATTTTTTTATTCTAGTTTTATACCCAGTTCTTTTAGCTGCTTCGCACTAACTTCAGAAGGAGCGTCCATCATTAGATCCTTACCTTCCCCTGTTTTTGGAAACGCAATAACTTCGCGAATGTTTGGTTCGCCCATAAGTAGCATTACTATGCGGTCAATACCAGGAGCGAAGCCTCCATGTGGCGGAGCGCCGTATTTGAATGCCTCAAGCATATGTGAGAACTTTTTCTGTTGTTCTTCGGGAGAAATTTTCAGAAGTTCAAATACTTTCTGTTGCATCTCTGATTTATGTATTCTAATACTTCCTGAACTAAGTTCATATCCGTTTAAAACAAGGTCATATGAGTTCGCGCGTATAGACATTAGGTCTTTACCTTCCATGAACTTTTGCACGTCCTCATCTTTTATAGAGCAGAAGGGGTGATGTGCAGCTTGAATACCGTCATCAGTTTCCTCAAACATGGGAAAATCTACGATCCATACAAATGCCAGTTCATCTGGATTATTTTTATCCTTTCGTAGATCAGGTTTATCAGAGCCATACTTCTCCATTGATTCCTTGTATGTAATTCGTGGAAATGGAACTTCAGTAATAGTTTTTTCAGGAAATAATTTTTTAACAAGCTCTATAAACATCGGTTCAGTAAACGAAAGAACATCTTCTTGCGTTACGAAGGACATTTCATAATCAAGTTGTGTGAATTCGGGTTGTCTGTCTCCCCGCAAATCTTCATCACGCATGCATCGAGCTATCTGAAAATACCTCTCAAATCCGGCTACCATGGAAAGCTGTTTAAATTGCTGTGGAGATTGTGGAAGTGCATAAAACTTGCCATTTTCAATGCGTGACGGAACGAGGTATTCGCGTGATCCCTCAGGAGTCCCTTTCATTAGTATAGGAGTTTCTATTTCAACAAAATCATTTTTATGCATGTAATCTCTAAAAAAAGAGATTATGGCGTCACGGGTCCGAATGTTCTTTTGTAGTCTATCTCTACGTAGGTCAAGGTACCTGTATTTAAGTCGAACCTCCTCACTAATCTCCTTTCCGTCAGTAGATAAGTCAAAAGGAGGTGTAGCAGACTCGTTAAGCACCACCACTTCCAACATCTCTATCTCTAAATCACCATTCAGCGTATCTTTTTTTATCATTCGCTCTGGCCTCTTGTTCACTTTTCCCTTCACTTCTATTACCCATTCTGAACGCAGTTTGGACGCCACCTCGTGCGCTTCTGCGTGGTTAGGTAAAGCTACCATCTGAACTTTTCCTGTCATGTCACGCAAGTCTATGAAAATGAGCTTCCCGTGATCACGCCGAATATCCACCCAGCCCTTAATGGTTACCTCATTTCCAATATGGTCTTTTAAATCTTTCGTGTATGTGCGCGTCATGGTGTTAGTTATAGTGAAAGTTTTTCCATTATATTCAGGTCAAAGTATACCCCGTTTATGAGATATTCCTTCTCAAGCGTTCCTTTTATATTGAAACCGTATTCCTGGTATTCTTTTATTTCTTTGGTTAATTTAGTGTTTACTAAAATGCGTACTTTCGGGATACCGTCCTGCGTTAATGAAGACAAAAGTTTCCCCAAAAGCATTCTAATCACCGTCTGTTTATCTTTCGCGGCATAAATACATGTTACCTCAGCCACGTGTGATGATTTTTTTGAATCGGATCGTTTTGCAGATATCATTCCTATCACTTCACCGCCGGATTCAGCGAAATAATACCACTCATTATTTCCATGGTTCTGCAGCCGTTTTTTCCAGGTTTCATCCTGCTCCTTTTCTTCATCTTCTAGGAGTTTTGAAAAAACGGTAGGGTCTTCCTTTAGCGCCGCTATTTGTAAATGCTTAAAGATCTCCCACTGTTCTGCCTCTAAAATACCAACATTTATTTCATTCATAATTATGAGTACCACTATACCATAAAATGGTATAAAGCGTACATTTAGTTCATTTTTAGTACGGTTTTAACTCTTCTCATATCATCCTCCACTTTTTCAATACGGTTGCTCGTGATGAGGTTTTTTATTGGTGCAAGTTCCTTGTCAATATGGTCTTCAAGTCCTTTTATCTCATTTTTAATTTCGTTCTTAAGCTCACTGCGCACATTATCAAATTCCCTTGCTGTGGATGCCGCAAGGTTATTTATAGCGGTCTCCAAATTATTAATTTTTTTATCCTGCTTTTTGAACCCTTCTGTTGTGAGATGCTCAAGTCGTTCAATATCCTTTTTAGACATAGTGCTGTTCATGTAGTTAATTATAATCTATGCCACTACATTAAAACAAATCAGATATGAAATTTCGTTAAAGAAAAGTTAAAATAATAATAAAATCAACAGTTACACACCATTTTACCCGTGAAGTCCAATCTGCAGTTCATACAAGCGGCGGTATTCACCTCCATCCTTCTGTATCAGATCATCATGTGTGCCTGATTCTATGATTCTGCCCTCCTTAAATACTAGTATTTTATTTGCTTTCCGTACAGTACTTAAGCGATGAGCGATAATAAATGTGGTGCGGCCATTCATCAGTTCTTCCAGTGACTTAACTATAATCTGCTCAGACCCAGCGTCCAGTGCAGATGTGGGTTCATCAAGCACAAGAATTCGCGGCCTGCGGAGCATTGCCCGGGCAATAGCTACCCGCTGTTTTTGACCTACAGAGAGTTTTACTCCACGCTCCCCCACCATCTGGTTCCATTTTTCTGGGAATTTCTCTATAAAGTCTACCGCGTGAGCTTTTCGTGCAGCTTCCTTAACCTCATCATCAGTGGCTTCAAAATTTCCATAGCGGATATTCATCATAATGGTGTCATTGAAAAGAACTACCTCTTGAGGCACCACCGCTATCTGCTGGCGCAGCTTCTTTATATTTACATCATGAATATTATGATGATCTATTTCTACAGAGCCCTTTGTGGCAAAGTGGTATCCAGAGATGAGGTCTATGGTCGTTGATTTTCCAACACCAGATTCGCCCACTAGCGCCACTACTTCACCGGCGTTAATACTGAAGCTAACATCTTGAAGTACAGTTTTTCCTTGGTCATAGCTGAAGTCTACATTTTTAAATTGTATATCTCCCTTTAGATCAAGTTTCACTGCCCCTTCCTTTTCGTATGGTTCTGTAGGCAGTTCCAAAATTTTCTCTGTATCCTGGATATTAACGATACCGTTTTGAATAGTCTGCCAGTTTCGCGCAATAGTGATAAATGGACCGAATACCATTGCAGCATACGTATTAAATGCTATAAGCTCACCAATGGTCATTGTTCCACGCTGAATGTACACCACTGAAATAACAAAAATGATAATTTGTGTTGTGAGAATAGTGAGCCGCTGATAAAGCGTGAGGCTACCCCAGAGGTTCGTGAGCCGCATCCAGAGCGGTACAGCGCTTTTCATTTTTGTTGAGAGTTTGTTTATTTCATGGTCCTCCGCCGTAGCCTGTTTGATAGCCATGGTGTTTCCGACAATATCAAAGGCTTCACCGAAGACAAAGTTAAGCACGTCCCAATACTCTTTTTGATATACGGCTGTATGCTGAATTTTTGTAGAGAAAATAAAGATATACACAGCTACACCGGCGAGTAAAAAGAGCGCTAAAACTGGCTGGAGATAAAAGGCTACACCAAATGCAATAATGATACTTAAAATTTGCGGGCTTAGATCTATAACAATTCTTCCGGCAATAGTTTCAAGCGCGCTCGCTGCAACGTTTATTTTATTGCTGATCTCACCCACTTTATTTGTCTTATGAAATGACATAGGCAAGAGCATGAGGTATCCAAATCCTTTGCTTAAATAATCAAGCCAGATGATATTTGAAAACTTTTCGCTTAAAATATTTATTTTCCAGTCTAAAATGTAGGTGATGAGCTGGATAATTGCCCAGGCAATGAGGAAAGCGGCGTACACAGGTATCACGAAAGAAATAAATGTCACGGTGTCTGTGCTCGTGATAACGTCAAAAAAACGGCCAATAATATATGGAACTATGCCATTACCGATAGCAGAGAGAATACCCATGATGCTTAATATCATGATTTCACGGCGGTATTGCCCCATGTATTTTAGGAGCACCTTTACTCCTGTGTAAAGATTTTCCTTTGTAATTTTTTGTACTTCGTCTTGCATTTAAAAATAATTTATTTTGATTGCTTCACGCACTTCCTGCATGGTTTTAACAGAGATTTCGCGTGCCCTTTCCGTTCCGTCCTTTAAAATCTGCATAATCTTTTTTGGATCCTTTGCTAAATCTTCGCGGCGTTCACGGATAGGAGCTATCACTTCCTCTAAAACTCCTATCAAACGCTTTTTAATAACCACATCTCCTAGCCCACCTTTTGTGTACGCTGCTTTCAGTTCCGCTACCTCCTCCTTTTTTGTATCAAATATATCAAGATATGAAAATACCACGTTCCCCTCCACCTTTCCTGGATCATTCACATGCACATGTCCCGGGTCTGTGTACATTGACATAACTTTCTTTTCTATTTCTTCTGGTGAATCTGAAAGGTAAATGGCGTTTCCGAGCGACTTACTCATCTTTGCTCCGCCGTCTATTCCTACAAGCCGCGCATTTTCTGCTACCACAGGTGTGATCTTTTGGAACACGTTCCCGTAAACAGTATTAAATTTATGAAGAATTTCATTTGCCTGCTCCAGAACTGGAAGCTGGTCTTCACCTACCGGCACAGTATTTGCTTTAAATGCTAGAATGTCCGCAGCCTGGCTCACAGGATATGCCAGGAAACCCGCGGGCACATCCTCACCATAATTTTTTTGCTTCATTTCATCCTTTACTGTGGGGTTGCGTTTCAGTCGCGCCAGTGTCACTAGGTTCATAAAAAGGATAGTAAGCTCTGCAATTTCCGGAACTTTAGACTGCACGAACATTGTGGTTTTTTGTGGATCTATTCCGCAGGCCAAATTATCCAGCGCTACTTCTATGACGTTGTTTCGCACTTTATCCGGATTATCTGCATTGTCGGTGAGCGCCTGGAGATCGGCTATCATATAGTACGCTTTACTCCCCTCATCCTGTAGCTTCAGTCTGTTTTGAATGGAACCAATAAAATGCCCAAGGTGAAGCTTTCCTGTGGGTCTGTCACCTGTTAATACAATAGTTTCGTTGTTTTTTGACATACAGAAATAGTAGCAGAAAAGATGAGTTTAGTCTAAATGGTGAAGGTTGATTCTAGTTCGGTAGGAATATTAGGAGATTACCTTTAGATCCCACTTGTCTTTATTTTCTAAAATAACTTTGCTGTGCGTGAGATACGTAACTTCAAATTTCTCTCGTCGTTTTGAATAGTTTTGGAATTCAATAATAAAGTTATCAAGAATATCGGATATTGGCACATCGAGCTCAATCATCACTCCACCCTCTTTAAGATACCTTTCAGCTATTATCTTATCGTCAGTGAAATACTGACGTGTTAGAGGTTGGGATTTATAAAGTCCGACAATTAAACTATTTAAATCCTCAGGGTATGAAAAATCACCCACCTCTCTTCGCTGTAAAATGTATTCCCAATCTAATCGAAACTTAGATTCGAATTCTTTAGTGTGCTCAACATATTCTTTTGATTGCAAACCGCGATAGAGTTTCATTATAGTTCGATTACTTCTGTCTCTGTAGGTAAAACATCTTTTATATCTTCATAGACCTGCTTAGTAAAAACACAAATAGCGCCATCAAGCTCATGGAAATCTTCTTTTGTATGTATAATAGCATCGCTCATTTCTTCAACAACTTGTCTAGAATCAAGCTTAAGAGTACCTCCTCCTAGAAGCGGAAAGACAATGCTTTTTAATTTCATTTCACGCAACTTTTCCATAGCACCTACCACTGTGTCATGTATCTCAGGAATAGTTATTTTGTAACCCTTTTTCCAATCAACTGTCGGGATATGGAATACTGCTTTTGCATTCAGTGAGCCTGCGGTTGTAGGATATGTGACCCCAACTTTTCCAGGAGTATATTTTATCGCTTCTTTAAAGATTTCTTTTCCGCCTTCTTTATCAATCCAATGAGAAACGCCACCGCTTGGAGTAAAGTCAGAATCGGCGGCGTTTACAATAACGTCAGCTTTTACTTTAGTTATATCTCCAATATATAGTTTCATGTTTTTAGTATAGCATAGCTATTCTAACATCCTTGGTGTGTGATAACTATTTATCAAAGTAACCCCAACCCTCATACGTCTTTTTGCTGTAGTAATTTAGTCCTGTTGCAGGTAAATTTGTGAGGTCGAACTGATCCAGAGCGTCAGCTATCGCCTCCTTTCTAAACGGCACATGTATGACCTTTGCGTCGCCACTATCAATTCTTTCTGCAAGAGCTTTTGGCCAAAGATCTCGTAGCTGGTTTGGCGCCATAATTGAGTCGTAACTTGGATACGCGGCAATAATAGGCATCTCGCAGTTATCTATTGCATGGCTAATCTCAAATGGTATCCAGTCAGTATCCAGCCGTGTAGTTTTACCAATTATTAAGAGCATGTTTTTGGAGTTGTTCATTCTCTCAAGAAGGCCTCTCCGTAATGTTTGTTTACTACTCCCGTCTCGAACATCTCTTTTGTCATGGCTATTAACGAATTTAAAATCCCCCTCGTCGCGCACTTTCCATGATCGTAATATATTGTAATATTTCATATCCGACTCGGTTGGATTGGATGTGTTGTTTGCATGAAATGCTATGTAGGTGCCATTTCTATAAGCCATGTTACTTTTTCTTATGAATTGCTAATAAATAGAAAATGATAGACAAAAAGAACAGGAGAAAAAATATAAAGTCAAGCAACACATAATAGTTCCACCCGACAACATAAATGCTTCTAAGCTCACTGAAAATTTTTACAGTGCCAACTACAAACAGAAGTGTGGGAAAAATAATCATGTAAAGCCAATATGTCCAATTAGAGAAATAAGGGTAATCATTCAGATAAGTTTTTCCTTCTCGTGTGATATGGTTACCACCTAAGCTCTCGTTTATTTTATCTTCGATTGAGTGGATATAGTTGTATTGTCGCTCAATGGATACTACTGTCTGAAAATACCGCACAGTGAATATCATAAGTAGAAACCATATAACATTTCCGACAATAGATAGGTTGGGTTGAAGGGATACACCAAATTTGAAATGTAAAAAGTCCGCAACAGTTGTATTAGCCAAGACTGGAGATAATGCCTGCAGAGCGAGCAGGGCAAGGGCAACAACGACAAAAAGCATCAATCGGTCTCGGCGTTTGGTCGCCTCGCTATTGTGCGCACAGGTGTCTTTATAGTGATCGTAGACAATTTCTATTGTTTTTTCTTGCATTCCACCTGTATTCTATTCCTTCTTAGAAGAAAACTCTAGTTGTTACTTATATTGGGCAACAAAATAATAAGATGTCTATGCGACATTTTACCTCTATATTCTTCATGGGTTCACACCTCTTTCTGAAGGAATAGAAGATGTTATGGTAGTAGTATAGAAGAAGCGTAAGATAAGTTATTAGATAATTTAACTCATTAAATTCTTAAGCGCTAGCATTCTTTAATATCTCCTTAAAATATACACAGCCGCAAGCGGCGCTAGTAAAAAAGCGAAGTTAACGATAGGTGTGTGGAAAAAGCTATGCCAGCCGGTGGTGAGCATTATAAGCTTACTGAACGGCAGAACATTGTATCCCATGGCGATAGTTTGGAACACACCGAAGAATGCAAACAATGCAGTGTAAAGCCAGCGTTTTAAACCATGCCATTCGCCTGTGTGGATGAGTCGTGAGATGAGCGTGAAGCAGATGATAAGAAAGAATAGAAAAACTAAAAAAGCAGACCATTCGTTATTATTTTTTACACCGCGTATAAAGGTTAAGTTATAGGTGTACGGAAATGTTAGGAAAATAATAGCGGCAGGATACAAAGACAGCATGAGTGACGAAAGCCGTGCGCGACCTATAAAAACACCGACAGAATAGAACACCAAAAATATCACCAAAAAAGTCAGCAAGTCTGTACTTAAACTGCCCACAGTTTCATTGAAGGTATTGGCTACGTGAGCCAGGAGTTCATTATTCATGAACTTCATTATACCAATATTTCTCTATTTTCCGCTGTGTATAGTCCAGAGTTTTACAACCCTTCGTTTTTAAGCTCGTCCACAAGCTTTCGTGCGCTTCGTGAAAGACGCTTTGGAATTTCTACGTTAATACGTACAAGCAAATCCCCCCGCTTACCCTTTTCGTTTGGCACCCCTTTGCCTTTAACTCTTAAAACTTCACCATATGCTACGCCTTCTGGTATTTTTAAAGTAATATCACCATCCAGCGTCTCAATAGTTTCTTCGCCGCCTAAAAGCGCTTTTGAAAGCTTGATATCCAGATCCATAAGAAGATTATGCCCTTCTTTTACAAAAATAGGATGCTCTTCCACGTGTATCTTTACATATAAGTCTCCTGGCACTCCTCCAGTCACAGCTTCACCGGCGCCAGAAAGGCGCATCATTTCACCGTTGTTAATTCCAGGTGGAATTTTTATGGTTAGCTCTTGGTTTTTGTTTAACACACCGGCACCGTGACATGTAGGACAATTTTCTTTTGGAATTTGTCCTGTACCATGACATGCAGAACACGTACGTACTGTAGAAATATTGCCAAGGAATGAGCGCTTGGTTTCATTCACCTGTCCTTTTCCGTGACACGTGTCGCATGTTTTAAAACCGGCTCCAGGTTTCGCTCCGTCACCATTACAGGTGTCACACTTTGAAGTCTTGGTGACATGGATTTTACGTTCCATTCCAAAAACCGCTTCCTTAAAGCTTATCTCAATATCCACCTGTATATCACGGCCGCGCGGTGTCCTTTGGCGTCCGCCACCGCCGAAGAAGTCACCAAATATGTCGCCAAGATCAAATTCAAAACCTTGGCCATTTTGGTTAAAGCCAGAGAAGTCAAAACCACCAAAGCCGCCCTGGCCGCCGAATCCTCCGAAGCCCGTGCCGCCTGGACCCGCAGATCCAAAAGTATCGTATTGCTGGCGTTTTGAGTCATCGGAAAGCACACTGTAGGCTTCGTTTGCCTCTTTGAATTTAGTCTCATCACCACCCGTTTTGTCCGGATGATACTGGTGAGCAAGCTTTCTGAAAGCTTTCTTTATGTCATCCTTTGAGGCATTTTTGTCTACGCCGAGGATTTTGTAGTAGTCTTTTGACATTGGTTTTACTTTGACAAATATAGTTTTTATGTTAATTTAAACATAGATATGGACATAAAACTTTTTATAAATTCCAGAGAGGGTCCTCTAGTCTGGCACAATATCCGTAATTTGACTCGATACCAAAATGGTCAGATCTCATTTATGGATAAAACTGACTGCTACGTCCTTGTTAACGGAACATTTGTGATTGAAAACACTTACTCAAATACCGACCCCTTTCCGGAAGAAAAATAACGGTATTTCCTACTACTCATCCCCTCCATCCTCCCTACGACCAGAAAACTGGTCCCAGAGAGTAGGAGGAGCAAAGCCTTGAACAGAAATGTTCGGGCTTTTTTTATTTCATACCGTTTTCAGTTTTCAATCCGAACTATTTTTTTCCTTCCTTCCCATCACCCTCCTTGAATTCAGCGTCTCGTACGTTTCCGTCCTTACCATCCGGACCCGCACCTGGTGCACCAGCGGCACCTCCCTGCGGATTCTGGCTCATATACTGTCCAATCTTCTGAATCTCAGCGGACAGCGCTTCTGTAGATGACTTAATAGCCGCTATGTCGCTACCATTCCTTGCGGCCTTTGCTTCGTCTATTTTCACCTGCACTGCGCTTGCTGTTTCTGCAGGAATTTTATCTTTGTTATCCTTCAGCGCTTTTTCAGAAGTGTAGATGAGCTGCTCTGCCACGTTTTTAACTTCCACTTCTTCACGCTTTTTCTGGTCAGCGGCGTTGTTCATCTCCGCTTCTTTCTTCATTTTCTCTATCTCCTCCTTTGAAAGACCGGATGTGGCCTGAATTTTAATAGACTGAGCTTTACCTGTGGCCTTATCCTTTGCTGTAACGCTCAAAATTCCGTTTGCGTCTATGTCAAAGGTAACTTCCACCTGCGGCATACCTCGTGGAGCTGGTGGAATTCCGTCGAGGATAAAGCGGCCAAGGCTTTTATTGTCAGCGGCCATTGCACGCTCACCCTGCACGATATGAATTTCTACCTGTGTCTGATTATCAGCGGCTGTAGAAAACACCTGTGACTTTGATGTTGGGATAGTAGTGTTTTTTTCTATAAGCTTAGTTCCTACTCCACCCATTGTTTCTATACCAAGTGACAGCGGAATAACGTCCAAAAGAAGCACATCTTTCACATCTCCGCCTAGAATTCCTCCCTGGATAGCTGCACCGATAGCCACCACTTCGTCTGGGTTCACACCCATGTGTGGTTCCTTGCCGAAGAAGTTTTTTACCGCGCGCTGCATCGCAGGCATTCGTGTCTGTCCACCCACAAGCACTATTTCCTGAATATCCTCTTTCTTGAATGGAGAAGCGGCCATAGCGCGCTCTGTGATCATTATTGCGCGGTCAATAAATTCTTGTGTAAGCTCCTCAAGTTTTGCGCGAGTTAACGTCATAACGAGGTGTCGTGGACCCGATGCGTCTGATGTGATGAACGGAATGTTAACCTCTGTCTGTACTGCTGTAGACAGCTCTATCTTTGCTTTTTCTGCTGCCTCGTCCAATCTCTGCAATGCGAGAGCGTCCTTTGATACATCAATACCTGAATCTTTCTTGAATTCGTCTGCGAGGTATTTGATAATTTTCTGATCAATATCCTTTCCTCCAAGGTGTGAGTCCCCGTCTGTAGATTTAACTTCCACTACGTCATCCCCCACTTCTAGGACAGAGATGTCAAACGTACCCCCACCGAAGTCAAAGACCACGATCTTCTCATCTTTCTTTTTGTTAAAGCCGTAAGCAAGCGCCGCTGCTGTAGGTTCGTTGATAATTCGTTTTACATCAAGCCCTGCAATTTTACCGGCGTCCTTTGTGGCCTGGCGCTGTGTGTCGTTAAAGTATGCTGGAACTGTGATCACTGCTTCGGTAATTTTCTCACCGAGCCGTGCTTCTGCGTCCGCCTTAAGCTTCTGCAAAATCATTGCAGAGATCTCTTCCGGACGATACCATTTATCTCCCATTTTTACCTCTATTCCGCCGTTAGCAGATTTCTGAAGTTCAAACGGAACAGATGCTTTGTCTTTCTGAACAGCTTCTTCGTCAAAAGTATGTCCGATGAAGCGCTTAATTTGAAATATTGTGTTTTTAGGGTTTGTAACCGCCTGGCGCTTTGCGAGTAATCCTACAAGCTTTTCGCCTGTTTTAGACTGCGCCACAATAGATGGAGTTGTACGTGCACCCTCTGCATTTTCTAGAATCTTCGGTTCCCCCACCTCCATCACTGCCACAGCGGAGTTTGTGGTTCCCAAGTCAATACCAATAATTTTTGCCATGTTGTTATGTTTTATTATTAGCAAAAATTATTCTTCAGTATTTTAAGTTTGCTTGGCACGCATATTCGCCTGGTGGCGAATTGCTCTGCTCGCCTACCCGGCTGCGCAAGGCCCGCAAACTTAAAATACTTCAGTCTAATTTTTGCAACTACTAATTACTTCAATGAGAATAAAAACTAGGCAAAAATATTAGGTGCGTTTGCTTTGTACCACTTGAGATAGTCGGTGGTTTTGAATGCGAATTCCTGTGCAAATGGAGATGCTATACGGCCGCCTTTTACCTGTACAGTTACTGCGCCAGAAAGCGCAAATGGAGAAACCACCGCGCCTGGGAGTGCTAGATGCCTTTTAGGGGTGACTTTAACTATTCGCGGTTCAGAAATGTTGTATTCACCAGGTGCCGTGACCTCTATACATACAGCATACACAATAACCGCATGAGCGGTCTCAGCTTTGAAGAGGTTAATGTATCGCTGTGGTTGTAGTTTAAGCATAATCTATATATATAATATACAACATTAAAAAATGTTGTGAAGACTACGCCTTCTTATACGCCCCCACCTTTACTTTCGGCGCCTTGATCAGTTTTCCGTTTAGCTTATATCCCTTTTGGATAACCCTCGTAATTATGTGGTTAAAACGCTCTTCAGTAACTGGTTCAAATTCCAATGCTTCGTCTCGCGCTGGGTCAAATTTCTCCCCTAGCGGACTCACCTGCTGAACGTTATTTTGGTTTAGAATTGAGAGGAATTGCGAATAAATATGCTCTACGCCTGTTCGCCAGTTTTTATCCACTTTCTCCCATGCTTCTTTGTTTGCAAATGCCATTTCAAAACTATCTAAAACAGGAACAAGCTGGACAACGAGGTCTTCTTTTGCAAACTTAAGATACTGTTCATTTGCGTCTTGATCACGCTTTCTAATATTTACAAACTCCGCTTTTGCACGCTGCCAACCATCCAAGTATTCCTGCTTTTCTTTTACGGCTTTCTTAAGCTTCTCACGAAGTTTCTTTACTGCATCTGGACCATCACCTTCATCTTCCATGACAATATCATCGTCCTCTTGATCATCTTCAGGCTTCTCATCCTTTGGTTTTTCAGCAGATTTTACAGCTTCATTCTCAGGTTTTACTGTCTCTTCAGCCTTTTTCTCCTCCTTTGACTCAGCTTTCGGCTCTTCCTGTATAATTTCTCCGTTTGTGTTTAGTTTAATTGGTTCTGGCATAGTTGTTATATTATACAGCTTATTTTATACAAAACAAAAACACCTGTCGAGGTGTTTTTGTGGTTTAACTATCGCTTGCTCCACTGAGGACTTTTGCGTGCCTTCTTTAATCCGAACTTCCTTCGTTCCTTTGCCCGAGGGTCTCTTTTTAGGAAACCAAGCTTCTTAATCTTCTTTCGTAGCTCCGCATCGTATTCAATGAGTGCTCGTCCCATTCCGTGCCGCATTGCGCTAGCTTGTGAGCTGATACCTCCACCTTTAACTACAGCAGTGATCTTAAACTTCTCTGCCACCTTTGACTTTCCAAGCGCTTCTGTAGCAACAAGACGTAGTTCCTCTGTAGGGAAATACTCATCAAGTTCTCGCCCGTTAATTACGTAAGAAGTCTTTGATGATGGTGTCATACGAACACGAGCCACAGACGTTTTTCTTCGCCCTACAGCCTCAATGTATTTTTCGCTTTTGTTTGTTTCTTCTTTCATATTATTCCGTGATTGTTAGATTCTTCATCATCTCCTTCTTTAGGCTGTTCTGAGGAAGCATTCCGTAGACTGCTCGTTTAAAAAGTTCACTGTATCCCTTTTCATCTATCAGTTTGCTCATCTTCACTTCATTAAGTCCCCCGCGGAATCCTGTGAATTCTACGTAAATACTTTCTTTCTTTTTGTCGTCTATCTTTGCTTTTGATGCATTGATAATAGCCACAGTCACTTTTGGTGCCGCGTTCCGTACATAGGTAGTGGTGTTCTTTCCCATGAGGTATGAAGCAGCTTCGCTTGCTACTCGTCCTAGTTTTTTGCCTTGTGCATCTATAGTGTAGTTCATGGTTTTAATTATACAAATTCAATCTGAGCCATTGGGCTAGCATCTCCTTTACGTCGTGGAAGTTTGGTGATGCGTGTGTACCCGCCGTTTCGCTCTTTATATTTTGGTCCAAGTTCATCCACAAGGATCTTCACACCTCGCGGGCTTCCAATGCGCTCCTCTATTATTCGTCGCGCAGCAAGCGTTCCCGACTTGCCTTTTGTTACAAGCTTCTCCACAAATGGGCGTAGCTCCTTTGCCTTTGCGAGTGTTGTGTCAATTTTTTTGTGTACTACGAGTGAAAGCGCGAGCGACTTTATAAGCGCATTTCGCTGGTTCTTTTCTCGTCCAAATTTTCGTTTTGTTGTCCCGTGATTCATGTTTTTAGACTACTTCAATGTAATGCCGTAGTTGCTTAGTGCCTTTTTAATCTCCTGAATACCCTTTGTTCCAAGTCCTTCAATGTCTAGGATATCAGCCTCCTTCTTTCGCGCCAGTCCTCCCACTGTTCGGATGTTTGCGTTTGCAAGTGCCTTTACTGTTCGCGGTGAAAGTCCGATAGAATCTGTGCGTGTCTTTAGGAACTCAATATCAAGTTCTTTCTTTGAATGTATTTCAGACTTGTCTTCTGATTTCTCTTCGGTAACTTCTGGTTCTGCTTCGTCATCCTTAAAACCAATGATGGCCTTAAGCTGGCTGATCATTATTTCAATAGACTTCTGTAGTGCCTCATTTGGAAGAATTGTTCCGTCTGTTTCAATAACAAACTTAAGTCTGTTAAAGTCAGTTCGGTCACCCACACGCATGTTCTCAACTTCATAGTTAACACGGCGGATAGGTGTGAAAATAGCATCAAGTGTAATAGTTCCAATATCCACACGATCCTTCTCCAAAACTTCCTTTGATACATAACCAAGGCCACGCTCTACAGTCATCTCAATGTTAAGTTCTGTGTTCTTATCTGTAATCTGGGCAATATGAAGATCACCGTTTAGAATTTCTACCTGTCCTGGTGCTTCAATATTCTCTGCCTTTACATCATTAATACCCTTCACCTTAAGTGTAAGTGTCTGAGGTTCGTCGGTAAGCATCTTAATTCTTACCCTTTTCAGGTTAAGAAGAATGGTAATAACGTCCTCCTTCACGCCGTCAATCGCTGAAAATTCATGGCTCACGCCATCTATTTTAACTTTCGTGATTGCTGCACCTGGAAGTGATGAAAGGATAATTCTTCGAAGAGAGTTACCCAATGTGTGCCCATATCCGGGGTAAAGACCATCAATTTCATATGTTCCGGAAAATCCCTCTTCTTGGATAATTCGCGGCTTTGAAGGTAGCAAAACGTTATTATCAGACATGGTTATTAAAATTAAGCTTAATTAATTATTTTCTATAAATATACAATACTTTTAGAAAATATGCAAATAAATGACTATCTACTATAAAACTCCAGCACTGCCCCGACATCAAACAGCACTTCGTCCTTACCTATTCGCGGCGCTCCGTCCACTACTCCCTCCTTCTTCTGAATATCAAACTTGAGCCATGATGGGAATTTTACCGTCTTCAGCCGTTCCTCTAGAGTGGCGAAAAGGGGCTTTTTCTTGCTTCCCTCACGAATACCGATCACATCACCCACAGATACCTGGTATGACGGAATAGTCACCTTTTTATTATTTACCGTAATATGGCCGTGAGAAACCATCTGGCGAGCAAACTGTCGTGTGTTTGCCAAGTTAAGTCGTAAGACCACGTTATCCAAACGCCCTTCTAGAAGCTGTAGAAGCTTTTCACCAGAGTTACCCTGCTTTGAAACGGCGCTTTCAATGTAGTTACTGAACTGTCGTTCGCTTAGGCCGTAGCTATAGCGTGCTTTTTGTTTTTCGTTCAACCCAAGACCATAGTCGGACTTTGCCCGAGGCTTCTTTCCTTTCGTCTTAGACTTTCGTGCCAATGACAATACATACTTCTGTGTCTGAGTTTTCTCAAATACAGGAGCTCCAAGTCGTCGGGCAATTTTATACTTTGGTCCAATTTTCATAATAAATTCGTTATATTAAAAGGTTTATACTCTTCGAGGCCGTGGCGCCTTTGGTCCGTTAAATGGCACAGGAGTCATGTCTTTAATAGATGAGATTGACACTCCCTTTGAAATAAATCCTCGTATTGATGATTCACGGCCTGAACCTACTCCCTTTACTACCACAGATACTTCCTTAAGTCCAAGGAGTTGTCCCTTTGCGGCTACTGTCTCACCTACTTTAGCCGCAGCAAAAGGAGTTCCCTTCTTTGCGCCTTTAAAACCAAGCTGACCGCTAGATGCCCATGCAAGCGCATTACCTTTTGAATCTGTCAAAAGGACTTTGGTGTTGTTGTAGGTAGACTGAACATAGAGAACGCCAGTTTCCACGCGCTTTTTAGACGAAACAGCCTGGGGTGCCTTTGGCGCACCTTCTGTAGCTTCTCCTTCAGTTTTTACGATTCGTTTTTTTCCCATATAATTATATTTTACTTCTTCTCTTCCTTCTTCTTACCGCTTCCCATAGTCTTCCGTACGTTTCCGCGTAGTGTTCGTGAGTTTGTCTTTGTGCGCTGTCCTCGTGCTGGAAGCTTTCGCGCGTGCCGGATACCTCTGTATGCTTTTACATCTTTCAAACGCTTGATGTTTGCTCCGATTTCTCGTTTTAGGTCACCTTCTATCTTGTATCCCTCCACGATCTTTCTGATCTCATTTTCCTGTTCAGGGGTAAGTTCAGTGGGTTTTATGCCATATGTTACCTTTGCCTTGTCTAGAATCTCATGAGCACGGGAACGTCCTACGCCATAGAGCACAGTGAGTGCTATCTCAAGTCTTTTATTATCGGGCAATGTGATTCCAAGTATACGCATGTGAATAAGTATTAAAAGTTATATTTCGGCTTTGATATTAACCCTGACGCTGCTTATGGCGTGGATTTCCGCTACACACAACATAAATATAGCCCTTTCTTCGGACTACTTTGCATTTAGCACATATCTTTTTGACTGAAGCTTTTACTTTCATAATAAAAAGGTACAAAATCCACAGTCCATTCTCTGGACCTAGGAATATGTTTTTAAAGTCTCTTAGTAATTCGTGCTCTGCCACCATACGAGTCCAGTACCATTTCCACCCTATCACCTATTAATACCTTTATTCTATGCATTCGCATCTTTCCAGCAAGATATGCCAAGATTACTTCATCTTTACCATCAAGCTGAACTCTAAAAAGGGTATCAGGCAATGTTTCGGTCACTGTACCGTATGCTGTTGTGTTTTTGCTTTCGTTTAAAGCCATTACATTAAATACACGTTGCTCTATACTAGCAAAACATACATAAAAAAGTCAATACCCACTGACTTGATTAATCAATGGCTATAGTAGTAGTTGAGGTTGTATCTTTGTTATAGTAATTTTTCTATTGTTATGCGGTCTTCTCTTAATGGAAATGTTTTCTTCCAGAATGGCCGCAGGATTACGTCTGCACTTGTTATTGTACCATACTGCGAAAGAACCGTACCAATATCCTTTACCGACGTTCCCTTGAGCTTGTTTTTCAGTTCATCTTCAGGAAAAGTGCCAACAAGTTTGTAACTTCCTTTCATTGCAAAGGTAACCGCTGATCCATTTTTTGGGTTAAAGGTGCCCTCATTCTGTATATCCATCTGCAAATCCTCTATTCCTTCCGGTACCACTTTACCTTTTGCAAAACGTGCCAGTTCTTTTGATGCCAGATGCTTATTCAGCGTATCCTTTTTAAACATAACACCATAAAGTGTCGCTTTCTCGTTCAGGATAACTTCTTGAGTGGTCTTTTGAGTATTTGGCAGAGATGTGTATTCAATAACAAACGCGTCTTCAAACATGACAAATCCCTCGGGTATCTGGCTTTTTGCTTCCGCTACAATGTCAGCAGCCAGCTGTTCACGCATCTTCTTTTTTGCAGTTTCTGCCACCTGCGGAGGTATGATTTTACTTATTCCAATATATCCGCCAGATATGTCTGTTTTAAGACGCGCATAGAACCCTTCATATTTTATATCTCCTTTAAACGCTGTGATTTTTAAGTCACCGATAAGGTGGGATGTGCTTAAGTTGTATGCTGAACCGGGTTCAGACGCCACAACACCCACATCTACTGTGCCTGGAACTACTCTGCCGTCCACAGTTTTATATCCCGGTATTGTTACCGCCTTATCTGTACGGTATATTTGGCCTTTCGTATTCTCTAGGCGTGTATTGACCACGAGCTGCTGTGGCGCAGAGCTGTATGCATTATAGAGTGTTACAGTACCACGCGCTTTTGTTTCTACATGATCACCGTTTGTGGCTACCACCACTTCCCCGCGCTGTTTTGAAAGCGTCATTACTTCATACTGAAGTTCTGTAGCTTTCGCCTCTTTTTTTGCTGTGTAGGTACCAGATACCGTAACCTCTTCAGTTTTCGGTGTAATTTTTATAGTAGCGCTGGCATACACAAGTGAAAATGCAAACGCCAGGATGATAACTGATACGATAATAATAGACGAAAGAACCGCTTTTGAGATAAGTGATTTTTTCTGGCGGGGAGGACGAACATGGCGAGGCGGAACATTTTCATATTCAAACGTCTCACGCTCTACCGGAACGGCTTTTTTCGGTTCTTTTGTTATTGCTCGTATTGTTCTTTTTTCTCGAGGAACTACGTCCTGTACAATTTTTCGTTCCATAAGTTATATGTAATTAGTATATAGCAAAATCCTCAACACCCACAATCTACAGTACTGATTCTCCATGATGCTTCTTAAACTTATTTAAAGCTATGGTATGCATTGCCAGAAATGGATCCCTGTCTATCTTTTTAATATATGATCCGTACTGTGTGAATGTTTCGCTTGTAAGCGGTATAACGTTAAAATATTCCTCAACCATAGTGAGCGAAAACTTCTCCTCCTTTAAGAAATCTGCAAAAAAATGTTCCATCCCTCCGCCTACAATAAGGTATACAGTGTGCGGAATCACCCCGTCCTTACTTAATGTATCTAAAGACTGATGGAAGAGTTCCACCCACTCTTTACGTACTTTGCTGAGTACGGATTTCATTGAAACCGCTACCTTGTCATCCGCTTTCCCATCCAGAAAAATACTAATGTACGACTCGGCAATCTGCGGTACCACATTTAGCTCCTTGGCAATTTTTCTGATTATCGTGTTCACTCCCAGCGGGAAGGATGATGTTTGTACAAGCACGCCGTTTCGGATAACACCGATGTCGGTAAGCTCGCCATGAATATCCACGAACATAAAGTCATTCTGGTCATGATACATATCCCGGAGCGTGAGGCATGAAAGAAGTACGCAGGAATGAGATGATCGGGACTTGAATGAAAAATGCTTTCCGACAATGCCGTCTATTTTTTTCACTATATTTTTTGAGACGATACTCAAAAAGAAAGGAATTTCTATCTTGTGTGCGTATTTTGCATAAGGATTGTGGGTTACGTATCCATTTAAACTCACCTGCATAACGTTTCGCTCTATGACCTCCAAGTCATATTCAAATTTATCAGAAAAATTGCCCTCTTTATACATTTTCTCAAAAAGCTGCTCCTCATCCTTAACCACAGACTCTATAAGTTCATGGGTTACAGCAATTTCGCGGTCTTTTTTTACAGTTACCACTTTAGTCTGTGAAAATACCCACGGTGATGAAAAGACGTAGTATATCCTATTCACTTTTTTCGCGCCGTTTTTTGTGCCGAGGCTAATAAAACCATCGCGCATAGTAATACTGCACACGCTATCCAGCGTTTTGAGCATCGCCTGAGTCAAATGCTCACTATCCAGGTTCCTTTTGCTGATGATAGGCTCGCGGTATGTATAGAGAATTTGTGGCGGTTTGTCCGGATAAAAATGAACGAGCGCGCACGCCAGCGTTCCGCTACCGATATCAAAAATTATAGAAAGTTCTTCTTTATTGCTTGAAAAAGAAAAAAACGACATGCGTATAGTATAGCACAGCAGCCGTATTTTATTCCAACACTGCTTTTATTCTGCGCACGCCAGCTGAGACAGCTTCTTCTTTTACTATTCTAAACACTCCAAGTTCAGATGTATTTTTCACATGTGGTCCGCCGCAGAATTCTTTTGAGAAGGCGGTTTCCAAGTCATTGCCGATAAAATAGATAGACACCGAGTCTCCATACTTTTCGTTAAAAAGATGCCGGGCACCGGTTTTGAGCGCCTCATCTTTTGGAAGCATGACATTTTGCACTGGAAGCGCGTCCTTAATTCTTGAATTAACAATATCTTCTACACGCTTTTTTTCATCATCAGTCATTTTTGAACCATGCGAAAAGTCAAAACGAAGACGCTCTGGAGTAATATTTGATCCCCTTTGCTCTACAGCGTCACCTAGGACGTCATGAAGTGCCTGGTGTAAAAGATGTGTGGCTGTGTGATATTTCACGGACATTTCACTCGTGTCAGCCAGTCCGCCTTTAAATTTTTTTTCTGAACCTGAACGTGAAAGGTCCTGATGTTTATTGAATTCCTCACGGAAGCCTGCCGTATCCACAATGACATCATTTTCATCTGCTAGCTCTATCGTAAGGTCAATAGGAAAACCATAGGTGGAAAAGAGCATGAACGCGTCTTTTCCAGAGATAACCGAACCGGTGAGTTTTTTGAATTCCTTGAGACCATTTTTAAGCGTGGCACGGAATTTTTGCTCTTCTTTGCTTATTTCTGCAGTAATTTCTTCACGCTTTGCAAAAGTTTGCGGGTACGCCTCTTCGTAATATGAAAGCAGCGTGTTTACCAGGTGCGATAAATCATGGTCATTAATTCCCAAAAGATCTACATGGCGTACTGCCCGGCGGATAAGGCGCCGAACAAAATACCCTTGGTCTGTGTTTGATGGAAGAACCCCGTCACCTATTAAAAACGTAGCCGCACGCAGATGATCCGCAATAATCCTCATTGAGGTTTGCGCATCTGTATCATCAGTAGCATATTTCTTTCCAGACATTCTCTCCAGGGAATGGATAATGTTTTGAAAAATGTCTAATGTAAAAACGTCATTGCTGTTATTGCTTGCTGCTGCAATACGTTCAAACCCCCCGCCGAAATCCACGTTTTTCTGAGGAAGCTTTGAAAATGAACCGTCGGCTTCTTTTTTATACTCCATGAATACAGAGTTCCCTATTTCCACGAACCGCCCGCAGTCACAGTTTGGATGACAGTATTCTCCGAAGGCCTTGTTATGCTCTACAAAATCAAACTCGTAAAAAATTTCAGAATCTGGACCGCCAGGTTCTCCTGCGGGCATGTTCTGCGGCACTCCCGCACGTGACCACCAGTTTTTCTTTGCATCGTAATAAAAAATGCGGCCACCCTGCATACCCACCTTCCCGCCATTTTCCTCTGTTATGAGTTCTACATCTTTTGTATCAATTCCTTTTGATCTAAAAAGTTTTTTCCACAGCTCCACAGATTCAGTATCACGCGGGAGGTTATGCTTTTCATCACCGGCAAATACTGTGACATACATACGTTTTGGATCCACACCCACTTCGTCTGTTAAAAACTCAAAAATCCAGCTCAGCTGCTCTTCTTTAAAATAGCTCCCCAATGACCAGTTACCCAGCATTTCAAAAAAGGTGGTGTGTCTATTATCTCCCACATCTGTTATGTCACCAGAACGGAAACATTTTTGTGAATTGGTAAGACGTACACCTTCTGGATGCTTTTGTCCCAAGAGAAACGGGACCAGCGGCTGCATTCCAGAGCCGGTAAAAAGCGTAGTAGGATCATTTTCAGGCACCAGCGGCGCGGAAGGAATGACAGTGTGTCCCCTCTTTTGAAAAAATTCTAGGTATTTTTTGCGTATTTCGTTTGACGTCATACAGGAAAATATAGCACAAAGCGTGGGAATTAAAAATGGCAGTTATATGTTAGTGTGGGCGATCAAACAGCCTCAGTATCCAGCCATTTTTTATATTTTTCGGCCATTGCTTCAAAACTTTTCTTGTTGTCAGCAATCTTCTGTTTACCATGCACCATTCGTATCTGCGCATTAAGTTCTACAGGTTTAGTATATTCTTTTACGGTTTCAAGCTTCTCTATTTTCTTCTGTGCATCGGATATAATTTTCTTAAGCGGTTTCGTGACATCTAAAATAAAAGCCTGTGCGGATAATTTTTTACCAGTAGCCATAAACACAAACTCCTTAAACGTTTTAGACGCTGCAAGCTTCCACACCTTCGCCATCTCTTTTCCCACCCGTGGATTATCCACGATGTATCCGTATTTTGTGTAAAAATAGTGGCGCCATTGGCATACAGCTAGTTCTGCTAGGCCGTATCCATGATACGCAGCGGAACTTTCAAACCCGTAAATATGCGGCACGGTAAGCACATACAGTGAATCCTCGTCTCGGTCAAAGTATTTTTTATATGCCTTCCGTGCAATCTCCTTTACCTTATCCTCAGATAGATCCTTCGTTTCGTATATTTCACGCTCATAATCAGAAACAAAGATAATCCCCATGAGTCCCAAAGGAAATAGCGGGTGCAATTTTTCCACCTTGCGTTTAAACAGTTCAAAAGGGTACGCGGCTCCCTCCCCATTTTTTGCATACCGCGTTTTCCATTCTATGCTTCCGAACACCGCATCATTAAACATACTTTGGGTTTCTGCCCACGCTGTGGACTGTGGTGGGTACTCATGATTTATACAAACGTCCTCCATAGTGCTGTTTAAAAGATGAGCCGCGTGACCTCCTTCATGAAAGAGCGTATGAATTCCCTGCGATCCGGAACCCACTTGGCCGTTTACTACATTACAGGTGAAATTCGTAGTTCCTGGCACACGCTTTCCTTTTTCATAACGTATGATATCCGGCCAATGACAAAAACCGTTATTCCATTTCCCTTTTCTGTCTAAAAGATCCAGCGTGAGCGTCCCTCCTTGAAAGTCTATACCCAGCGCGGCAAATGACCTTCCCCAGCACATAAGTGCGTCGCTGAACTGAAAATACGGGTCCTCTTCTCTGGTGAAATCCCCCGCCATCATGTAGCTGAAATTCCACGGCTTGCGAAGTCCCGGCATTGTTTTCTCAAGCTTTCTAATATCCTCAAACGCATACTTTGTCTTTTCATAAATAGTGTCAAAAAGCCCAAAGAGTTCCTTTTTAGTCATCCCCTCTTCCATTTGTACTTTGTATGCATAAAAATCTTCGTATCCCAGGGTGCCGGCATATTCGTTACGAAGCTTTACCAGTTCCACATAATCCGTAAGTACTCCTATGGCCAGTCCTTCTATTGCATCAAAACATGCCTTCCTTACAGCTTCATTCGGCTCCGTACGAAGCATTGTGCGCATTTTATTTTCCGATGCCTCTACAAAATTTCCAGTGGCCGGATCTGCATACCCCTCTTTTCGTTCTGCATGATATTTTCTAATTTTTGTTTCAAGTTCCGCGATTTTGTTTTTAAGCGGCAGCGCATGTTCCGGCGTCTGGTATTTTGAAAAGAAAAGTTTCCAGTAGCCGAGGCGTATTTTTTCCTTACCCTTTGCTTTCAAAGAATGGTCTGTAACAAGTGAAGCCAGCTCTGCATCTGAACGGAATGCGTCACGCGCGGCCTGTGCTGCATTCATTTTTTCATTCACTGTATGGTCACCCATGTACGATAGCCAAAAATAATCCTCATATTTTTTATGAAGTTTAAAGTATGTAGTGTTGAGGTATTCAAGTAACGCTCGTGCAGTTTTAAAGTGTGGTGTTTTTTTCTTCATCAGATATGTTTTACTTAATTTTTAAAAAACCTTCCATCTGTAGTTTCAGTATCTTCTTGTTTGCACCTCTGTTGTACTGGCCTGTAGTTCCGTCCGAACGTATCACGCGGTGGCATGGTATCGCCGGATCATAGTTTGATTTTAAAATCGTACCCACTGCGCGAAATGCCTTTGGACGTCCCGCGAGCAACGCCACTTGTTTATAGGTTAATGCGGCACCTTCCGGTATCTTCTTCACAACATCAAAAACTGCTTTTTTGAACAATGATATTTTTTTATCAGCCATATTATTTACTTTACACCTTTTTTAACTTTTGTGCAGACCGTTCAGCAAGCACTGCTCTGTGCGTTTTCACGTATGCGCAATAATCACATTCGTCATTTACCGGGGGCAGTTCATCAGAAATCAAGCAGGCGTGCAGATCCGTCACCACACCCTCTATCCAGCCTGTCTTTCCTACATGCGGAATGATAGTAACGTCAAACTCCAGCTTTCCGTCAAATGCTTTTCTGTCTGTTTTACCATTTACATATACAAAATAGCCGGTGTCTGAAACCTTAAACCCATTCTGACGAAAAAGCCACTGATATATTTCCATCTGGCGCTTGTACTGCTGTTTCCATTCATCGTCCAAGGTTATCTCCTCTTCTTTGCTTGTGGCCTTGTAGTCTACAATGATAAGCTCGCCATCTGGCTTTACCCACACGTCATCCACACCGCCACGAAAGACAAGATTTGTTTTTTCGTGTAAAAAGGAAATGCCGCGCTTCATGGCGTCACGCCACTCCTCCATACGCTCATCATCAAACGGCACCGCATCTATCCCATACTTGTCCATAAGCGGATGCGTGGTTTTTTTTACACGGTGAATATCAAACTCTTTTTTCATGAGCGCATCCACGGCGTTGTTAAGCGTCAGCGGAAAACTGGATGGACGAGGCACTCCTAGCCGCTGTTCAAAATAAAAACAGCGGGGACATTGCACAAACAGGTCTATTTTAGACCGCGAAAGCCGGTGCGGTTCTTTTGATTTCGGGTTAAATAAATATTTAGTGCGGCGGTAGTATCCAGGCATGGGGTTAAGTATATGACAAATGGTAATGATTGTGAATAAAAATTATACAAAACATGTATTGACTTATACATTTTTTTAGTCTAAAACTATTACCAGAGAAAGGTACATATGAAGAAAAGAGCAACTCAAGTAGAAGAACTTAAGAAAAAAATGGAACAAAGGTCCAAGGAAGTCAGCATGTTTTATGAACTTGCCACCTATCTCCTGAAAGAGCTTGGAATGGTACTTGTACGTGAGGAGCGCAGATTCCACACAAAGGAAAAGCTTCAGTTATTTAATTTCCACGGGTACAGCTTCTTTGCTTACTACGGCCATAGCGAAATGGGCGGCAACGACATTGAGATTAGAAAGTGGGAGAAAGAACGTCCGCAGCAAGGTAAATTGCTTCTGAAAATATATTTTCAAGGAGCATCATTTATACCAGAAAAGGGCATAGTGGAGACATTTGACTGTACAGAAACACAATGGAGGAACGATCTCAAAAAAATGGTGTCTAAAAAATCAGCGTTCATCGAACGCTTTCGTGATCAAAAATCTGCCACAGTTTCGTCCAAGGAAGCAAATGAGGCATCAGACGCAGCGTTCCTGACTTTATTGCAACAAGCTCGTAGGCTCGGATTAAACGTTTAATATCGGAAATAGACTCGCTCTCATCTTAGGTTTAATTTCCTTAATCACGAACTAACTATTCGTGATTTTTATTTATCCTACTCCACAATCGGGCACAGCATTGTAGCTTCCTCCACCACCGTTTTAATATCATCATCCTTTAGCCCAAGCTCCTGTAAAAGTTCCGGCTTATCTTTCACTGTGTTACAAAGCACCACACCCTTATTCATGAGCGCCTGTTTTTCCGATGTTTTAAGTGACGAAAGACATGTGAGCGGATGTAAATTACTATCCTCCACCATTCGTACCAGGCTGTTATCTCCTGGATAATTCCATCCAATAATTTTTAAACGCTGGCATTCTGCGTATTGAATGGCACTACTGCTAAATTTAGTGTTTGTGATAAGCCATCCCTCATCCATCTTCCTTTTTTGACCTCCTATATCAAATGTAGTAGCCATGAGATCATCAAAGCGAGCCTTCACATATAGCGCCACTTTAATGTCAGACTTGATACCCAGCTGGTTATGGTATTTCGCCTCCACCATGATGACTTTATTTTCATTATATGCCAGCACATCCACCTCATGCTCTACACATTTTCCACGCACTATCTTTCCTGTTTCTACCGTGTAGCCTTTTTTTCTAAATATTTCCGCGATAAATTTTTCAAAAGGAAAACCGGAAGGACCCAAGTCCATAAGTGAGCGGCGAAGAGAGTACCGTAAGGCCACGGGTTCCTGTTCTTTATGGAGGAGGTAAAACGCGTGTTTGTAGATCTCATTTGTGCTCATACCGTCCTTAACTTCTTTCGTGATATGAGCAGCAATTTTCTGTGCCACTTCTTCAGTAGCTCCAGAACGCTTAAGCGAATATAAAAGTTTGTTGCTATCAAACACCTCGCGAATACCGTTTGCCTTGATGATTACTATTTCGTTGTTCATGTTGGTAGATAGTATAGCATGGTGTTTTTTGCAATGGAAAATTAAAACCCCGCACTTTCGTACAGGGTTTGAATGTTTGCAGCAAACCATTCTTGGCCGAGTGGCAACACCACCATATTTTGAAGGACAAGGGACAAAGGTTCAAAAAAGAACCGATGTCCTAAGTTTTGAGAGCTGACTTGCGGAAGGCAAACCAAACGCGCGAGTTGTCGAAGCTCCCGACCCAGCTCAAGTTCGCCCCGCGCTCCGAGTCATCCCACCAGACATAGCACGCTAGGCGGCCCTTAAAGGTACATTCCTTTGTTGCAGCCACGTACATCGGATTTTGTCCGAGTTCCTCGTGAAGCTTCGGGTGCTGTTCTCCGATTGCGAACACTTCGCGCGGGACAGTGTCTTCCAACTGCTTGGTTTGCGTCCATGCGCGTGCTGCATCAAAGCCGTCGCCATTTGGGAAGTGGAGAAGAATGAGATCCTCCTCGATTTCTTCTGTACCCGTTGGAGGGTACTGATCTCCAACCTTCCGAACATTGTAGTCACTCGGAGTGTTGGGACCAGCAGCGTTTATCGCTTCCTGCCATTCGCGATCAGGTTTGAAACGGATGCGAACGGTGTGAAGACGAGCGCCAGGAAGCGGAGTGGGTGCTGTCGGATCAACTTTCAGGGTATCAAGGAATCGGGCAATTCTGCCGTCATCCTGAGCCATCTGAAATTGAGCGCGGGTTACACCTTTGGCATTGGCCATGTTGCGAACTGCATCCGTCTGATTTGAAGTAACAAGCGTATTTTTGCTCATATCTTTCCTCTCTATTTTGTTAAGTCCGCTTAAAGCTCCACCACCAGGTGGCACCAGAAGCAGGCAGGTTTATTCAATGAACTACTTTACAGGTATACTATATTTATGACTTTATGTCAATAATCCCGCCGCCGATGCATTCTTCTCCATTGTAGGCAACCATAGACTGGCCGCCTGATATTGCACTCTGTTGTTTTGTAAAGGTGACTAAGGCACTATTACTTGTAGTAATTTCAATCCTACACTCCTGTAATTCCTGCCGATACCTGGCTCTCGCAACATATTTTTTTTCAATGACTGGCACCTCACGTATCCAATTCACGTTTTGCAACTTAAATTCAGTCACCGCAGTAGATAAACCACCTTCTTCTGACCGGTGGGAAACGGTTATGGTATTTTTCTTCGCATCCTTTGAAACCACATAATACGGCTCATCATTTGTTCCTTTTTTCGTAATGGTAAAACCGTGCCGCTCACCTATGGTGAAAAAGAGTGCACCGTCATGTTCGCCTATCACCTCGCCTTTTTCATTGAGCACATTTCCTTTTTCAGTTTGTATGTATTCCCGCAAGAACTCCTTCATGTCTATCTTCCCGATAAAACAAAGTCCCTGGCTGTCTTTCTTATCTGCTGTTATCAGCCCATGTTTTTCCGCAAGTTTACGTACCTCCGGCTTTTCTAAGTGACCGATAGGAAAAAGCGTATGACTGAGCTGTTTTTGTGTGAGCGTCCAGAGGAAATATGACTGATCTTTGTTCGGATCCTTTCCCATTAATAACGCGGTTTGCCCGTCCTCTGTTTTTCTAACCTGCGCATAATGCCCCGTAGCTACATAATCCGCACCCTGCCCCATTGCCCAATCAAAAAAAGCACCGAATTTCACATATTTATTACACATCACATCCGGGTTAGGCGTCCGCCCTGCAGTGTATTCAGCTATCATATAGTCCACCACTTCCCTTTTATATTCCTTTTCCAAATCAAGTGTCACAAAAGGAATTTCAAGCGCTGCGCAGATACGCATAGCATCCAGCCTGTCTTCTTTCCAGGTGCAGGTAATCCAGTCAGGCTGCCAGACTTTTATAAAAACACCGGTGACATCATAACCTGCTTTTTTAAGTAACAACGCAGAGACGGAGCTGTCCACTCCGCCTGAGAGGCCTACATATACTTTTTTTGACGCGCCTTTCATTACGTTTTTATACCACGAAATGTAATTTACCGTAAGTACTTCTCCTTATTTGCCACGTGACCCTCATGCGTCTCTGCATAATACATCTCTCCATCTTTGCCGGTTAAAAAGTATAGGTACTCTGTTTTTGTAGGTGTCACCGCGGCCTCTATTGAATCTAGTCCGGGGTTTGTTATAGGACCTTTTGGCAGGCCTTTATAAAGGTATGTGTTGTATGGCGAGTCAATCTTAAGATCATCCAGCGTGAGCTCACCGCTACCCTTTCCGATAATATAGACAAATGGCGCGTCCACCTGTAAAGGAATTCCAAGACGGATGCGTTCCCATAAAATTCCCGAGACAATCCTGCGTGACTCTGCAGTGCGCGCTTCTTTTTCTATCAGCGCCGCCATGTTTATCACTTCAGAAAGCGGCTTGCCGAAGAGTTCTATTTGCGGCTCAAGCTTTTTAATGCGCGTGTTAAAATTTTCTTCAAATGTTTCTATTACTTTTTCTGGCGTAGTATTTGGGAATAGGAAGTAGGTATCGGGAAACAAATAGCCCTCTTTTTCCTGCGCCAGTTTTATAAATAGCGGCGCATTAAATTCTGCAAGATTGTTAAGTAAAATATCAGCTATTTCGTAAATGCTAGACCCTTCTGGAATTGTAATTTTAAGCGGAGTAAGTCCAAATTCTGAATTACTAATTCTTTTTGCTACCTCCCATGATGCTACTGGCTCCTTGAAAAAATAATCGCCCTGGCCCAGGCTTTTGTCTCCACCCATTAGCACTACAAATGCTTTAAATAACAATTCAGAACGGATAACATGCTCCTGTTTTAAATTTTCAGCTATCTCATCCAGGGTGGAATCCTTCTCTACTCGCACCAAAACACCTTTGGGAAATGCCTGAGGCGCACGATACAAACCAAGGTATACAATCAAAATCGCCGCCACAACGAAACATGCTGTGGTAGCGAAAACTATTTTTGCGTAACGTGTAAACGGTGAGGTTCGCTTTTCTGTGTCCATTTCAGCGTAGTAAATAATTAAATAGGAAGATTTGAAGGTGGTTCTGCCTTCTTTGAGCCAATACGTGAAAGCGCCGGCGCCTGTGATACCTGGCCTGGGAAGTGGTAAATAGTAGCCAGCTCCTCTGTGTTAAGGACGAACGACTTTCCGATATATGGCGGGAAAAAGAATGAGCGGCGGCGATACGCCTCAAAAACTTCACCTCGCATTTTATTCTGGCGAATTTCTTTAAAGTCTTGCCATGGGTAGTTAAACTCTGTGCTCCAATTCGTGGGTGCTAAACCATTCAGCCCGCCGTTAAATTGTTTAAAGCTTGTGAGCATTCCAGGAATTGTAGCGCCATTAAAGTTTTCTTTTTTACCCATGTAGAGCGCGCGCATTCCCACATCGTACCCGAGCTTTGAAATACTTCGCTCCAAGGCAGCGATTTTATCTTTTTCTCCGGGTGTGGGGTTAGGAAATCCAGGAATTTCATTCCCTTCCTTATCTTTCTTCGGCTTTGTAGCTTCTTCACGGATTTTTTCAATCTCCTTTTTTGCTTCATCCTTCCAGCTGTCTGTCTTTTTCCAAAAATGTCCTGGGGCTTTGTTTTCATCCTTGTGCGCACGGATAATAAGCTGGACCCAAATCTGTTGATTTACACCCACAGCGCCTAAAAATTCTATGAGGTTTGTAAGCGGATCAACTTTAAATTCTTCCTTAGGATCCTTATCCAAACCATAATCTACGTACGTTTTAATAGGATACGGATCCGGTTTTGTAAGCTTAAAGTCACATCCCCACAGTGTCATTACAGCCGGGTCAAAATGGACTGACTTTGTATAATCCGGCGATTCAAAAACTTCAACGTTCGGAAACTGCGCATAAAGCCCTGATTCCACAAGACTGCGCAGGCCAGCCCGCATCCAAATGTAGAACTTTACCTGGCCTTCTATAGACACAATCTCCAGCGAAAACCACGCACGCGTCTTCCCAAGCCAATATCTGTCAAACCACGTACTCTCACCGGACGTTTGGTGAAGTGTGGTGAGGAAAAGCTCCATCGCAAGCGGCGACTTCATGGTTTCTTTTGGAAGTTTTATTTCCAGAAGGATATATTTTTGGCTGAAAAAGAATGCCGCGCGAACATAGTTCACCCATAACGGCCAGAAAATTCCCAGGAGAATGGAAGGCAGCCATAGTGGCGACAAAAGAACTGCATACTGCAGTGCAACCTCAAACGTAGCAGACTGAAATGGTGCTATAAAATCATTCCACATGGCAAATAAGTAGTGATATTATATCCCACAAAAGAAAAAGCCCCAAGCTTTCGCCTGGGACTTTATTCTTTATTTTGCAGAAGCGCCTACTTTTTGCTTTTCATCTACGATTGTATATTTTCCGTCTTTTCCTTTTGTAAAATATTTCTGATTCTGAAGGTTTACCATAATGGTATTTTCCTTCACATATCGTTCTTTCAAAACTTTATCAACGATTTCCTCTTTTGTAAGCGGACCGTTCTTTTCAAGAATTTTCTTAATCACATCCTTCACCACACCGCTCATGTATCCCCATTCTGCGAGCGCGTAAAGTCCGCGGCCTACTAAAACGAAACGAGGATCCTTGATGAGTTCATTGTGACATGTAGCCACGTGCGCCTTTTTCTTAAATACTGTTTCAATAGTTTTTGCCACTTCGCGGAAATGGATTGGAGAACCGTGCTTTCGGATGACAAGGAATGCATAGTCACGCATACCCTTTGTCTTAATATTCGGTGAGTGAGAAACCCCCCATTCACCCATCGCGTTCTTTCCGATTCCTTTTGAAAGAGAGAGCCATCGTCTTATGATTTCCTGATTCTTGTACTTCTCTGACATGTCTTTCACATGTTCTAGGAAGTTATTTACAATTTCAGATTCTGGCACCAAGTCATTATCGTTTAGATTTTTGTATAACTTTTTCAGCGCTTCCTCTACATTCTTTGAAAGCTCTTCGTTTACATGCCATCGGTGCTTGAAATGCTCATCTTCTTTTCGCTTCTTAAATGAATCACCTAGAACTAAAAGAAGGTTAATATGATTCTGTGTGCTTTTATCTTTTGAAAGGTGAGCTAGCAAATCATCTTCTACCACAATGCCTCCAAGTGAGTGTAGGAGTTCCTCTAGTTCAGCAAACGCAGCCTTTTCAGCTTTGTACGCGTCTGACTTTCGGATATTTGTAATGGCGTAGTTTTCTATCTGACGAACACGTTCACGAGTGATTCCATACAAATTACCAATAGCCTCTAGCGTCATTCGTTCTGAATCTTTTCCAAGACCGTAACGGTTAATAATGACGTCGCGTGCGCGATCCGGCAATACGGCCAAGAGCCTTTTGACGATCTGCTTTGGTTTGAATTGTATTGTTGTTGCCATATTGTTATTTCCTAGAATTATTATTTGCCAGGAACTAGATTATTACCTTATGTTGTATCATTTTGTTGTACGGAAGTCAATTTTGTCGTCGTGTGTCTGCTGCCTCTTACTGATGTCTATAACTTCACATTAACTCATTATTGAATTTATGTCAAATTTATTGACCAGACCACACATTTTATAGTGAAATTATACCACAATACTGATAAGTTTATCCGGTACAAAAATCACTTTTTTTGCTTCCTTCCCTTCCATCCACTTTGCTATTTCAGGCATATCTAGAGCCATATTTTTAGCATTTTCCTCAGTTATTCCAGGATCTGCTTCAAATGACGCCCTCACCTTTCCGTTTACCTGCACGATAATTTTTACACGATCCTTTATTATTTTACTGTTGTCAAATTCCGGCCACTTAGACACATGAACTGATTCTTTATTTCCCATTTCACGCCATAATTCTTCACTCATATGCGGCGCAAATGGTGCCAAAATTTGCAGTAGCGTGCAGTATGTCTGTGTAGTAATATGCGGTGTTTTTTCTAAATCATTTACAAGGATCATTAGTGCAGAAATTGCAGTGTTAAATCTGAATGCGTCTACATCTTCCGTAACTTTTTTTATAGTTTTATGAAGTGCTGTTTCTATTTCCTGTTTTGTTTCTGTATCCTCATTCACTTTTTCTTTTAACTTCCATACTCGTTCCAGAAACCTTCGCGGACCAATAATACTTTCCGTACTCCACGAAGCCCCTTGGTCAAACGGACCCAAAAACATTTCGTACACGCGCAATGTATCTGCTCCGTACTGCTTCACCACATCATCAGGATTCACTACGTTACCAAACCTCTTGCTCATTTTACGACCATCCGCTCCCGCTATCAGTCCCACATGCTGAAGCTTCTTAAATGGCTCTTCTGTAGAAACTACACCAATATCGTACAAAAATGCATGCCAAAACCGCGCGTATATCAGATGACGCGTAGCATGCTCCGCACCTCCCACGTAAAAGTCCACAGGTGCCCAGTATTTTTCTTTTTTTGGATCCACTAATTTCTCATCATTGTGCGGGTCCATATACCGCAGGTAGTACCAGGAAGAACCTGCCCATTGCGGCATAGTGTTTGTCTCGCGCTTTCCTGCGCCACCGCATTTCGGACATGCCACGTTCACCCATTCAGTGATATTCGCTAAAGGAGACTCCCCTGTACCAGACGGTTCGTAGAATTCTACTTCTGGTAACGTTACCGGCAAATCTTTTTCAGACACTCCCACAACCCCGCATTTTTCACAGTGGATAAGTGGAATAGGTTCGCCCCAGTACCGCTGACGGGCAAAAACCCAGTCGCGAAGTTTGTACTTTGTCACCCATTTTCCGTTTACCGATTTAGTTATTTTTTTCTTGACCTCGTTACTCGTCTGGCCATTAAATTCCCCAGATTCAATAAGCACACCGCTTCCAGTGAAGACCTCGTTCTTCACTAATTTTTTAAACACATACGAATGAAGCGCATCCTCTACTTTTTTTTCAGCCTCTGCCTCCGAAATCCATTCTACAGTGAACTTCCCCTTTTCAGCCTCGTCCAATTTTTGCTCAGATTTTTCTTCGTTCTCCAGTTCAAAATAAAGACCCACTACATCAATTTCCCGCGCTACATTTTTAGAATGTGCAAAATAGTGATGATGGATAGTTTCAGTCTGTGAAATAAGCTTCACATTTTTAAATCCCGTTTCCTCCTCAATCTCTCTTTTTGCGGTTTCCACTATGTCCTCTCCGTCATTTCTCCCGCCGCCAATAAAAAGATTGCCTCCGGCATTCTTGCCCCAGTTTATAGAAATGATTTTGCCAGTTGATGGATTTTTGACTATAGCTACAATGCTCTTGCGCTTTTCGGGATTATTTTGCAACTCACCAGTAATAGGTTCAAGCACTATTCGCTCTGGCAAACCATACTTCTGAGCAAACTCATGATCACGTTCATCGTGCGCAGGCACAGCCATCACAGCACCCGTACCGTATGAAGCTAAAACATAGTCGGCAATCCACACAGGGACCTCCTCTCCATTTGCAGGATTCACAGCCACAACACCTTTTAACTCCACGCCTGTTTTATCCTTTGCGCCAGTTCTATCTATATCATTTTTATTTTTCACCTCTTCACGATACTTCACTACCTCATTCCAGTTTTTTATCTCATCCTTAAGCGCTTCTACAAGCTCATGTTCTGGTGCAAATACAAGGTACGTAACCCCGAAAAGTGTGTCAGGACGCGTAGTAAATACAGTAACTGATAGGGGTGCAGAGTCAGTTTTTCTGGATGGATGTTCAACTTCAATTTTAAACGTAATCTCCGCGCCCTCTGAACGGCCAATCCAGTTTTTTTGTAACTCTTTAATTGATTCCGGCCAGTCCAGTGCATCTATCCCATCCAAAAGTCTGTCAGCATAATCTGTAATCTTCAAAACCCATTGACGAAGCGGTTTCTTTTCCACCACGGTTCCGCAACGCTCGCATTTGTCTCCGTCCAAATCCTCATTTGCCAAGCCAGTCTTACACGAAGGGCACCAGTTGATAGGCTCAAACGACTCATACGCCAAACCTTTTTCAAACAATTGTAGAAAAATCCACTGTGTCCATTTATAATATTTCGGATCTGTAGTATTGATCTCCCGTGACCAGTCATAGTTAAGGCCTAAAATAGAAAGCTGTTCTTTGTACCGCGCAATATTTTTATCTACCGCCACTTTCGGGTGCACCTTATTTTTTATAGCATAGTTTTCAGCAGGCAAGCCAAACGCATCCCAACCCATCGGATGCAGAATGTTAAAACCGCTCATTTTTTTAAAACGGGAGTAAATGTCAGTAGCAATATACCCTTTCGGATGTCCTACATGCAGCCCTTCTCCAGATGGATACGGGAACATGTCTAAAACAAATGACTTAGGTTTTGAATCATCTTCCTTTGAGATATAAATTCCCTCATCCTGCCACTTTTTTTGCCACTTTGGCTCTATTTCTTTATGGTCGTACTGCTTCATAATGTACCAATAATACAACAACAATTAAAAAACCACCACAAAGGTGAAGTCCGACTTCACCTTTGTGGTGGTTTTAAAGCCTAGGTAAACTACCGCACTGGAAGCCCCTTAAACGGCGGAAACATTTCCGGATCTATTGTCCGGTCAAAACACTGGTTCCCCTCACCGTGTTTCCAGATGTAGAACCCGCTGTCACCCATTGGGTATGGCATGCTGTACTCGTATCGAGTCCGGACATTTGACTCATCTGATGCTAAATTAAAATCTGCACAGAGCCTAAAGGATGTAGGACCAGTCACCGTATAGTCATATGGTTCATTTGACTGTGGATCCACAGGAACCAGAAATCCTCCCAGTTCACTATTTAATGCAGTAAGATTCTGCGGCAGACCTTCCTTTTGCTGCCAAAAATGAACTATTTGATTCTGAATCATAGAGAGATCATTTATTTTCTTATCGTCAAATCTCATGAGGCGGGCATTCATCGGCGAACCAATAATGACGAAACCACCCACAATAGATCCAAAAATTACTGCGGCCACAATTCCCGCAAATCCTTTGTTAAAAGAATTCGCTTGAGTGATAGTGCGGCGAAGTGAATACACGTAATATCCAAACACAATTCCGGACACCAGAAGCACTGCAAGGACCTTCCAAATGAAGCGTGAAGACAAATCCCCGCTCAAAAACTGATTAAGAAGCACTATAAGATCCACGATAATTACCGCACCTGCCACAAAAAGCGTGAGGTACGTAAGCCATCGGCGAATCCATAGATCCTGCTTTTCAGGCACCTGCACAATGTCTTTATTAATAAACCAGTACACCACTAGGAGAAGCGGGTACACGATTATAAGTGTAGCGATAGCCGTACGAAGCGCCGCAGAATACGGATCCGTCCACATGAGCGGGTCAGGAAAGGCCTTGTTAATAATTTCAAATAAAAGAGTTAATAATGCAATAGCTGTGGCATATACACATACCACCGCCGCAAAGTTCAAAAAGAAATCCTTTGGTGTTGTTTTAATTTGGTTCATATACTCATATTATACGCTACTGTAGAGGAAAAGTAACATTACAGTCATTGTAGTTCATGCTTGACAAGTAGCATGAATACGTAGTATAATATACATTAGAGTACACATGAGCTGATGCCAGCGCTTAAGCACTGGAGTTTCGTCAGAAAAATAGCCATTTGCCCCTTTCCGTGTGTGGGACAAAAAACTACCTCACGAGTACCCTACCTACTGCAGCCCAAAAAGCTGCAGTTGTTTTTTATATAAAATGTGAGATAAGTAAGTATTGACTTCCTATATCAAGTGATGTATTTTAAAAAAAGACTAAGCCCAACAAGGAGGTTGAAAAATGAATAATACTGACGCGGTAGTTAAGGAACAGAGAGCAGGGATCGTTATTATTGTGCACATGGACGGTGAGCCCGTGGCATTACTCACCCGTAGGGGCAAACTAAATCCCGAAAAGATCGGGGTTGAGCCATACGGTAGGGAAAGCTGGGCTGGCGCCTGCCAGGTAACAGCGCATGGACGGAGTAAATCATCGGATGAAGGCCCGTACTCTACGATGCTCCGCGAATTACGTGAGGAGCGCGGACAGAAATGGGCTGACATTGTTGGCGAGCTGAATGCGCGTGAACACGTGTACGTTGCTAACGTGGATGAAAATGAGAAGCGAGTAATAACCACCTACGGCGTGTATGTCACCGAGGAGCGCCTCTCGGAACTTAAGCATACTCATAAGCCTGGTCTGACAATTGCTGACTTTGTGGGCCTTGAACTCACAGCTGGCGCCACCCTTGAGCCGCTTCCGAAGTCCAAAATGGATCAGCTCCGCCCTCTTGAGAAATCAGAAAAAAGCGGTGTTCGTGATCTGGAAGCTGTGGCAATGTTCCCAGATGAAATAGTGGCAGTTCGGGCCGCCCTTGAGAAGGCTCAGGAATAGCACCGGTTACTTTGGCAGTTTTTATTCTCACGCAGACTTACATGATATGTAAGTCTGTTTTTTGTAAATGAAAACCCTGCGGTGAAGCAGGGTTGTGGGTATTATACGGATACGGAATTTTCTTCGGAGACGCTAACATTCAACTTCAAATAGCGCTTATCTCTTAATTTTTTGACGAGCTTTGCATAGTTCTGCGCATAAACAGAGTTCCAGCCAGGTCCGCTTATATGTTCCCACCGAATGTATTGATCACTCAAAGCAAACTTATGTTCGTCCATGCTGTCATACCAACCGTAAAGCTCACGGTCATTTACGACAGCCTGGATTATTGCCTTACGGTTTTTTGTACTTGATTGAGTAACAACATATCGACCATCTGGTTCATTTATACGCACAGCATCAGCGTAAGGACGAGCCTTACCATGCACCTCCCATGAATCAGGCATGCATGCAGCCCAGCCATGGCGTGAATAGTCAGGACTTACCCAAGGAAAAATGAGACTAGGGTCTTGTATAAAGGTTGGTTGAAAACCCGCCGCATCCTCAGAATGATAACGGGGGCGTGAAAATGTCGCTCGACCTTCAATGATTATTGGTTCTTGTTTTGGAAAGACATAGCCCATTTCAATTTTCTCATGTGCATCTACCTCAGCAGGATCATACTTTGCGGCACAAGGACAATGAAACGGACTCTTTTCTACTTTCCTGATGATCAAGAAATTAGAATCAAGGAGAACGAGTGTATTTGGCAAAACGTTTGGTAGTTTCGAAAGCCCATCTTTAGTTATAAGCACGACACCATCGCCACACGTCATTGCCTCCTCCTCATCGTATGTTGAACCATAATACACAATTGCTGTATTTGGAGTATCAAGCCACAAATACTCCAGTTCTTTTCCTGTATGTGGACTGATCCCCGGCACTTCAATGGTGGTTTTGTTTTTGCTGATGTAGAGTGTATTGTTAGGTGCTTTTTTCAAATCAAAACGATGCGGTGGCATATAACCAGACCCATCATTTTGGTGTACACTGTATTTTACGTTGGGTTTAATAAGACGAACCCAGAGGGTTTTATTGTCCTTTGGTATTAGCATAATGTATTCTTTTGTTAGGGTACTACCCAGTATAAATGTATACTAGCTTTCTGCATTTGTCTATTTTTCAAACCTGTGGTATTTTCAGACTAGAAAATATGAAAAACACCTTTACAAATAGACTACGCATCTTTTTCCGCAACATTTTTAATCCAATTACTGAGGAATGGTCCGATGAGAAAATGCCGCTTCCAGGCGGCTTTCACTCCAATTGCATTTTCTACTACCGCCGACGCAATAAAGTTTTCACAGACAGGGATTTTTGGATAGCAGATCCAGAATACCAGCGAGACCGCTATCAAATGTTTCGTGTCATGGGCTATAGGCTCTTCGCAAGCGGAAAGGAAGTGGTGATGGAGTGACTTATACGCAAAACCGACAGTGAATTCACTGTCGGTTTTTATATCTTAAACTCCACCACGTCCCCATCCTTCACCACATACTCCTTTCCTTCTGTTCTCACCCAGCCTTTTTCACGAGCCGCGCCGTATGAGCCGGCCTCTAGAAGCCTATTCCACTCTATAATTTCTGCGCGCACAAATTTATCTTTAAAATCAGTGTGAATCGCGGTTCCCGCTAAAGGCGCAGTCCATCCGTTTAGAATAGTCCACGCACGCGTTTCGGTCTCGCCTGTAGTGAAGTAGGTGATCAAATTAAGCATCTTGTACCCCTCGCGGATCAGATTGTTAATTCCGTCATCTTTTGAACCCATATCTTCACGGAACATTGTTTTATCCTCTGCGTTCAAATCTTTGAGATCCTCCTCAATCTTTGCATCTACTATCACGTAGTTTGACCCGCTCGTTTTCATAAACTCAATGAGTGTAGCAAAACGCGGATCATTCATCTCATCCAGATTTTTTCCACCCGCCTTTTTATTCAAAACATAGAGAATCGGCTTCATTGTCAGAAGTGTAAGCTGTTTCACCAGCGGCTTTTCAAATTCATTGAGCTCCACTGTGCGCGCCAGCTTTCCGTCCGCAAACGCTTTTTCAATGCACTCCAGCGCACTCTCCTCTATCACAGCATTCTTATCACCTTTTTTAATATTAGACTTCAAATTCGCCCGGCGTTTTGTAACCGTCTGCAGGTCGGCTAAAATAAGTTCCAGGTTAATCACCTCAATATCTGAAAGCGGATTAATTTTTCCATCCACATGAATGATGTTGTCATCTTCAAAAATACGTACCACTTCAGCTATAGCATCTGTCTCGCGGATGTTAGTCAAAAACTGGTTACCCAGCCCCTCACCCACAGATGCGCCTTTTACAAGTCCCGCAATATCCACGAACTCCACCGCCGCAGGCACCACTTTTACCGATTTAGAAAAATCGGCCAGCTTCTGCAGACGCTCATCCGGCACGGCCACCACTCCCACAGACGGGTCAATAGTGGCGAACGGATAGTTCGCAGCCAGCACGCTCTTTTTAGTGAGCGCGTTAAATAATGTAGACTTACCCACGTTTGGGAGCCCAACGATGCCGATACTTAATGACATGAGGATGATAGTAGCGTATTTTTCGTGAAGGTGCAATAAAAAAACAGACCCCGCGGGATCTGTTTTTTCTTTTACTTACTCACTTTCACCTACATCTCCTTCTCTAAAACTGGTCCTAATGCTGTAGGCCGCTTATCTTCTGTACACATGTTGTTATCCGCAGGACGTGCACCAAGGCGTAGACCTTCATCTGTTACTGCCACAAGGTCATACTCCTGTCCACAAGCCGCCACAGAAGGAATGAATGAACATCCTGTAGCTGACACGTCTGTGGTGCTACCTACTTTCAAATTACAAGCTGAAAATCCAAATCCGTTAACTACTGCTGGATCTGTAGAGTACAGCGTCAGCTGCTTTGTATCAAATTCAAATACGGCATTGTATAGATCCGCTGTGGATGTTCCGGTAGTTGTAGCCATTTCACCTATTGTATATGGCCCTTCTGCGCGGAAATCAAAAAGCTTTACTGTACCTGCAGGATCACCGTATGCTGTCATGACCAATGACCATGTGTCGTCGGTAATAGTGAAATCACGTACACCATACATGCCACCCATATTTTCTGGTGCTGGACTCATCCAGTGGCCTGCAATATTTGGCTCATCTGCCATTACTTCTGGCTGTTCATTCACCACTGCATCATTACCGCGTGTGAAATACCAGATTCCAAAGGCTACTATCACAAGCACGATAACTATTATCCCGATACTTGCACCTGCCTTTTCCTGGCCTCCTGTGTTATTCATTTCTTCATTCATAACAATTATTTAAATTAATGTATAAGTTATTTTTAAATTGATTACGCCAAAATCGCTCTACTATAATTATTATATAGAGTTCTGGTGTTTATGTAAAATGGTGTATATTCTACTTTCATTCAGCTAGCGGCCGCGCTTTCCCCACTTTTTAAACTTTTCCTGCCACTTAAGTAGCTTTTCCGCAGATATATTCTTAAGCGGACCAATTTTATCTACATTTACGGAAAAACCAGCGAACCATAGAATTCCCCACTTAATTTCATTAACATTGTCACCGCAGATAAATCGGGTAAGAAAAGGACGTGAATCAGACGTCACGTACACTTGTGAAGTACGGCCTTTGAGCATCTTTGTCCAGCCGATCTTTCCCCTGTTAAAATGAAAGGCAAACATAGGGAGCCATGCGCGATCAAAAAATCCTTTAAGAAGCGCAGGCATGCTGGACCACCAGGTAGGATAGAAAATGACAAAATGTTCACACCATTTTATTTTTTCCTGCACCATTTTAAGATCCGGCTCCAGCTCCTGTATGACTTTATATCCTTTGTGTAAAATAGGATCAAACTGTAAATCACCAATGTTCACACGCTCCACCTCATGACCAGCAGCACGAGCACCTGCTTCATAGGCATCAGCAAATGATCCGCATTTTGTTTCTTTGTCGGGATGGCCCAGGAAGATAAATATTTTTCTCTTTTTCATTTTTATTACGCCGCGAGGCGTTGGTTAATAATTATTTCATCATCTTTTTAATCTGCTCCTGGTTTTCCCGCATTACGGTCATAGCCGCGGTCATTTGGTCCTGCCCCGCATCCACTTTTTGCTTCACCTTTGCTGCTATTTCTTCAAAAAATTTTGGATTTTCTTCCACCATCTTTAAAATCATGTCCTGCTGGTCTGCCGGTACATCCTTCATCTGCCGCTTAAGCATTTGCTTCATTATAAAATTCTTAAACATGGTCTCGTGTGTTAAGTATAATCAGCCTCAATATACCAAATATATCCACTCATGAGAAGTGGAAAATGCCGGGATTAAATATTCCTACTCCTTTGCTACCTCGGCGCTCCCCTTTTTATATGACAGAAGCGGCACCTTATCCCACGCATCAATAATCGGCGTTATAAACTGCCAGGCAGCCAATACTTCTTCTGTGCTAGTAAAGAGTGTCTGGTCACCTATCACTGCGTCAAAGATCACTTTTTCATACGCATCAGGTATCACGGCTACTGCCTGAAATTCTTCATAATTAAAGCGCAATGTTTTCGGCTCTATCAGCATGCCGAAACCAGGAGTTTTAACCCAAAACCGCAGTTCTATCCCCTCTTGCGGCTGGATTCTGAACGTAAGTACATTTTGGTTTTCATCTTCATCCGGGTTTCTGAAATATACGTTTATAAGTGCCTCGGATTTTGCCAAAGCTTTCCCGCTTTCAATGATAAACGGCACATCTTTCCATCGCGGAGTATCTATGTATGTTTCTATCTTAAAATATGTTTCCGTCTGTGAGCCAGGGCTGACACCGTCTTCTGCGCGGTATCCCTCATACTGTCCGCGAACTGCATAGTGAGCAATGTTTCTATAATTTATAGGAGCTAGGTTTGTGAGAACTTTTGCTCGCTCCTTTCGTATTGACTCTGCGTCCAGATAAAAAGGCTGGTCCATGGCAATGATCGCCAACATTTGCAAAATATGGTTTTGCCCGACATCGCGCAGTGCGCCCACGCTGTCATAAAATGCGCCGCGACCCTCCAATCCTATTTTTTCCAAAAGCTTGATCTCCACCCGGTCTATATGGGTGAAGCTCCAGAGCGGTTCAAAAAGTGAATTGGCAAAACGAAATGCCAGAATATTCTGCATAGTTTCTTTTGCTAGGTAATGGTCTATGCGGAAAATTTGCTCTTCCTGAAAAAGACTACCCAGCAGGGTGTCCAGCTCCACTGCCGTGTCTATATCATTGCCAAAAGGTTTTTCCACCAGCACACGGGTCCACCCTTCGTTTCCTCCGCATGGAATAGTGAGGCCGGACTCTGAAAGGTTCGTTAAAATACCTTTATAGAGCGAAGGCGGCACAGATAGGTGAAAAAGCTTATTTGAACATTTTCCAAAACGCACATCGTGTTCCTTCAAGCGTTCGGCCAGTTCTTTATACGCATTTAAATTATCAAAAAGTCCTTGTTCGTAGCTGATATGATCCAGAAAATGTTTTACATCCTCTTCTTTATACTGTCCCGGCTTTATATTTATTTCATCACGTATGAACTGCCGGAAGTCCGCTTTTGCAAACTGCCGCCTGCCAAAACCTACTATAGCAAAGCGCGATGGGAGAAGTTTTTTAACATACAAACTTAACAGTGCAGGCAGAAGTTTGCGTTGCGTCAGATCTCCGGTGATGCCGAAGATAGTAAAAATAGTGGGCGTGGCTGTAGTTTGCACTGTTTCCTTGATCATGTGCATTACTATAGCAGAAGTGGAGATGAGTATACAATGTCCACACCTCTCGTTTACAACACCCTACAGTAGGATATAATAGAAGGAGCTTTACAAATGCTAAAAAAGGTCGGGAAATTAGCAAATCAACAGTTATAAATTAATTTTAATACTATGGCAAAAAAAATCGGCATTATTATAGGTGCAGTGTTCGTGGTTATTGGTCTTATTGGTTTTATTAGTAATCCTGTAGTGGGTAGCTCAGACAGCCTCTTCGCTACAAATACAGCGCATGATATTGTGCATGTGTTAACTGGACTTATTCTCATTGGCATAGCCATGTCACGGGTAAGCAAGCTTGGTACAGCGCTTAAAACGTTTGGTATTATCTACCTCGCGGTAGCTATCTTTGGATTCTTTGCAGTTAATGCAGGATCTGGAACTGGAATGGTCTTCAGCTTACTTGAAGTTAACACTGCTTCAAACTGGCTTCATGTAGTGCTTTCTATAGTACTATTTGCTGCTGGAGTTGTGTCGTCAAAGGATAACGGTGCTTCTGTTAATTCACAAACGTCTCAGGCGCCTACTATGAACGCGTAGGATAACGTTTAGTTTGGTAGAAACATCAGATATTAAAAAAACCCCGCAGGCCTTCGGCCTGCGGGGTTTTTTTAGAAATTATCCCCCATCTTCTCCCACATAGGATACAACACCGCGGTCACCACCATGCAAGGGATTATGAATATTCCCATAGTAACCCACAACAGTAGTTTGAAGAATTTTCCCAGTTCCTCCATGGTAGTTATTACGTCTATTTGCTATCTTCCCGAGCTAAAATGCACTTCAAACACTCCACCTGGTTCTTTCGGGTCTGAATGTACTTATTTCCACACTGGCAATCAATTATTGGCATTCTTCGTGGTTTTGGTATCCACATACCTTTTTTGATTTGTGTATTCATACTTAATCTATAGCACACTTGACAGACACTTTGCAAATCTGGCTTTAACTATGAATACTTTAGGTGCGCTTTTTAAAAACAATAGTGAAAAGTGAGCCCTTACCATTTCCACTGGAATTTGCCGTAATTTCGCCATGGTGGCGGTCCACAATACTCTTTGCCAAATAAAGGCCCAGTCCCATGCCTTCCGTGTCTGCATTTGTAGCTGTGTGTGTTCTAAAGAACGTGTTAAAGATGTGCGGCAGGTTTTCTTTATTAATGCCTATTCCTGTATCGCGAATCTGCAATTCTACATATTTACCATGCTGGACTATATATATCTCAATATGTCCATGATCCTTGTTATAGACTATTGCATTCTCCACTAAAATATCTATCGCGTACTCTATTTTCTTTATATCCACAAAAACATCAGGCACATGCGGCTGGACAGTCATTCCCACCGTAATTCCCTTTTCTTTAAGTTCCGCTTCATGTGAACGAATTACTTTTTTAACTATCGGTTCAAGCGGAGCTTTCTGGAACGAATACATATAGCTTCTGTCATGCGCATTTGCCGCACTTATGAGCGTATCGGTAAGTTCAGTGAGTCGCGCATTTGCCATTTTCACCTGCTTCATTGCGGTTATCATTTCATCTTTTGTGTGCGCAGTGTCCGCAGAGTCCATCGCCCAGGTAATATATGTAAGTGGCGTGCGGAATTTATGGGAAACTACGTTTATAAACTCATACTTAAGCCGGTCCACTTCTTTAATTTTCACCCACACATATTCCCCCACACCCAAAGCAATGAGTCCCGAAAAGACCGGCACTATCCATGATGGATAATCAGGAACTTCGGTAACTATCCAAATATTTAAATAACTAATGAGCGTAATAGAAAGGCCGCACACAAGCGCAAAAAATGCGTACGCCGCCGCACGTTTTGCCAGGACTTTAATTTCAAACAATTCGTATTTAATAGCAGCGTATGCAAAAAAGAACGTATATGCACCTATGAACGAAGACCATAACGGATTAATCGGGAAACCAAAGTTAAGTCCCTGCGCAGAGATGCCGATAATATAGCCCACTATGTGACCCAGGAGATAGTATTTGATGCGCAGGCGGTGCATGTGATCTGTAGATATGTAGTACTGCGTCATTAAGTGATACACAATCAGAAGGAACCCGAAGACAATGAAACCCACCATGAGGTAGTAGAGTTCACCAGGGTTGTAATAAAACGGTAAGTAGAGTTTAGGTTCTGGGGTAAGCAGAAACTTGAGGGGATTAAGAATGTAGTAAGCACAGAGTGAAATACCCGCCGCATATATGCCTATGAGCTGCCACATTTTTTCACGTGCAATTCCAAGTGCAAGAAAGATGAAGTGAACGTCAAAAATAATGACGAATATGTTACTCAAGTTAAACCAAAAAATAAGGTTCGCTGTTTGTGCATCCGGTGCATTCGTACCCAAAAGATGCGAAAGTTCAAAGCCAAGCAGTGCAATGCTTAGTAAAAAGAAAACCGTCTTTAGCGCCCTATCCTGGCTTTTAAAAAGTACCACTATGGCTATCGCCAGTGTCGTAAGTGCAGAGACCACATACCCAATGTTGTGAAAAATGAGTTCAATGTGCATTGACACAATGATACCACGAAGTGGGTTGTGAGAAATTCACAGGTGGTAGCAAAAAATTAACGCATTTGCTAACCACAATTGAATTAAAAAAGCGTGTCGGTATTGACACGCTTTTCTGGATCAGGATCACTAGCCATTTCTGTCTTGTGCAGTAAGTGTCCTGTGTAGTTCTTCATCCTCTGGCATGTAGCCAGGGCATTCGCTCAAAGGAAGATCGTACCCGTCAAACTTCCCCATTGACTCGTTTATTTCCACCTGAACAAATGTTCCTAATTCAAATCCACCCTCATGTCTCTCAAGAGCCTCCTGGAGCACATCATGAGCACTTTCCATACGTCCGCAATGATTACACTGAATATTGTATCCCATATGCATCCTTTCTCTGCGATTAAGGTTAATTTAAACTAAGAAAAAGTCAATTATTGCCTTTTTTATGTAATCAATTACTTCATAACCAACACCTCAAAATAACCCAAAGCAGCCTCGCGGATGTTTGCTTCAGCTTCAGCGAAAGAATTACCAAAAGAAGATAAGTAGTTTAACTCTGGAATAGTTGCAATAACTTCATCACCATCTTTGCTGAATTCGTATTCAACTTTATATTCACGATGATTTAACATATATAAAACTGTATCATGTTCCATAGGTATTATTCAAGTTAATTTTAATTTATGGTAATGGTACATAACTGATGTGAAATTTTGATAAAATATTAAACAATAATTTTATTAAAATTTTATCTTCTCCACCAAAGTTTTGGAGAAGATAAAACCCCCGAACGCCAAGCGACGCTCGGGGGTTAATGTTTATCCCTCTATTTGAATCCCAAGAAAAAGGAGGAGGTCACTGTAAACACGTCTAAAAATTTCAACCCTCCCCTCGTCACTTACAGCACCGTCTGTCGCACACCAGACATCTGCAGTATAGAGATTTGCCTGATCTTCAATGTGGACATGCTTTGCTGCTTTGTAACTATTACGGCAAACCTGTCCCCTCTGCTCGCTGTAAATAGCTGCGAATACAGAGAAACAGAACTTACGTCCGTTGGGTTTACGTAGCTGTATACCCTTTCCTCCTGGTTCAACCCTCGCCTTCCATCCATTTTGAATGAGCTGCTCGCAGCACTGTAAGAATTCACTGTATGTAATTTTTTTCATAGACTTAGCATATTTGTTCTACGCAAAAGGATATAGCAGGTAGATTTTATTGTAAAGGGGGGTCCAGACATAGTTCGCCAGGTAGAATGAAATTGAAACCAAAGAAGTATCTAGTGTTTTCAAGGCAAAGGAGCTAATTCTTGCTCCAATGTTTTCTAAGGTGGATCTCCTACAGGACTCGGTCACAGGTCCTCACGCGCTCGATTAGCCTGCGACCCCGCCTTAGTCGCCTGCGCTCCTTCTGGCTTTCTCGTCCGTTGAATCCACGAAGCAAAAGAAAAAGCAGAGAGTAACCCTGCTTTTTCTTTTGCTGTGGAACCTGGTGTACCAAGTTAGAACCTCCCTCCTTCTACGCGCGCATACTTCGTTTCTTCCTGGATGAGAGGCGCAGGGTGGTTCTAATGCTCAGCGGGAGGATTTAAGGACAGAGAATAGTTTAGGTTAGAACCTTCTATATAAAATAAAAACTCGCAACGCTGATTCCTCAATTAACGTTGCGAGCAAGAGTTTCTGGCTAGTGAAGGGACACAATCCGGGAAGGGTTTTTCCGAACCTTCTCGACCATCAGCTCAAAGCTGAAGGTGGCGATGTGGCACCAGATCTGGAAGCCATTCCTTTCGCAAAGAACGACATAGTTACACATCTCTCTCGGAGCGACATCGTTCGCATAAGCCCAGCCGATCACCCTCCACTCGTCATTAAACTCAAGGAGGCTTATATGAGAACCGGAATCAAGTTCCAACTCTCTTGAACTTTTTTCTTTGGTAAAATGAGTCGGACTAATCCGAGGAATCACTTTCTCGTCTTCAGGGTCTGCGTTTCGCATCTGTCTCATTCTCATATAGAATTTGGGTAAAAAGTTTCTAGAGATAAATTACCACAGAATATAGAAGCTGTAAATATATTGCATAATTTCGGTTATAACCTCCTCAAAATCCAGAGAAGCCCCGCAATCACTTGCTGGGTTTTTCTTTTGCATAAATTGTGTCCACTTGGGTCTGTCAAACTTTCGATTTGGTTAGAACCTTTTTCCGTTAAGCGCTGCTTAGCGGAATGTGAATTGTTAGAAAATAATATCCTAGGGTGCCACTGGCGGTTGCATAAGCTAATAAATAATGTAAAATAGTCTTTGTTTACAAAAAGTGATTATTGTCCGTATACACGGGCCCTTAGCTCATCTGGTAGAGCACCTCATTTGCAATGAGGGGGTGGCAGGTTCGAGTCCTGTAGGGTCCACCCATGATATACTAATGCCAGAAAATGCACCGTAACCTCTGTTTATAAACGAAAGGTAACCTTATGTTTCCCTCTGAAAGCCCCGCTGGAAATCACAACGAAAGGTTTTCACCTCTTCGTTTTATAGCGGTTCTCGGCCTTAGTTATTTGTCATCATTGATCCTGCTTTACGTGCTTCTGTGGACCCTGGGTCTGGAGCAATGGTTTCGCCGCTCCCAGCTTCAGGCGTCTGCGACGGCATACATCGCTACGTTTATTTTGTGCGGACTGTTTAACTGCCTCGTGGAGTATTTATTTCACCGAGCGGTACTGCACGCACCACTTATTCCCTACTTACTGGTAGAAAAGTGGGGTGCTGGACGTATAACCGGTAGAAAGTTTTTGGACCCGCTGGTACTTCGGCTGGCTCGTGCGTTCTATTCATTCTATGTTCAGCATCACCGTGTTCATCATCCGCTCACGGACATTACACGGCGAAAGGAGTCCTCGTCTTCAGAAGATCTGGTGGTACATAACAGGTACCCCATTGTCCACGAGCATCAGCATGAAGCTTCATATTTTCCGGATCACACCTACTTCATGTTTCTTGCGTTCGCGCTTCCTTTTTTTACGCCAGTGCAAATCATCTTCCCGAACACCCCTATTTTCCTTATGGGTTTTACGGGACTTGCTGTGTCACTTGCGTTGTACGAAATCCGTCACGCAGCGGACCACTGGCCGGAAGAAAGGCTGGAGAAGCTTTTCTCCCTGCCACTGCTCGGCGAGCCCATTAAGGAATGGTTCAAATTCCACCGCGCTCATCACGCAAACGTAGACGTGAACATGGCAATCTCTGGGTTCTTTTTGATCCCCGTGTTTGACTACGTGTTCCGCACGTACAAAAGGATCAAAACCTTTTACCCTCACAAGTCAAAGCCTCACGACGATGACTTTGAGGCACCTGAACCCCGGTTCCTGGGCTGGCTTACACAGCTCATTCATGAATCACGGGAGTGGAAAGCTGCATCCGCTCTCCAGAATTAACACACATCACAATACACAATGCGCGACCTTTCAGGCCGCGCATTTTTTACTCTACAGAAAGTCCTCGGCTAGTAATAATTTTGAATCTCGTGCGGTTTCTTTTTAAGTGCAAGCTGGATAACATGATGAAGGAAATGTGAAATAGTAGACCCTCCAGCATGTAAAGCTTTTGGAAGAAGTGAGGTTTCGGTAAGTCCTGGGAGCGTATTCACTTCCAAAATGTACACGCCACGGCGGGGATGAACGATGAAATCCGAACGTGAATAATGCCGCAAAGCCAGCAGATGATGCGCTTTTTTTGCCAGGTCTTCTATTTGCCGCTTTTGATCTGGTGAAAAATGTCCAGGACAGATTTCTTCTGAACCGCCTTCGGTATATTTTGCATCGTAGTCAAAAAAGTGACTGGACTTCGGACGGATCTCTACCGGCATGAGCGCATGTAATGGTTCACCGCGGAAATGCTCCACCACGCCGCACGTAGCTTCAGTCCCCTTTATATACTCTTCAATCAATACTGAATCACCAAATGTAAATGCAAATTCTACAGCGCGTACGAGTTCAGCAAGCGTCTGAACGATAGTCACACCTACAGATGAACCTGCCTGCACCGGCTTCACTACCGCAGGCATTGGAAAACTTTTAAAAATATGGACGAGCTGCTCATGAGTGACGGAACTGCGGTTCAGTGTTTTATACAGCGGTGTTTTAAGTCCATGCTGGATAAACACTTTTTTTGACATAAGCTTATTCATTCCAAGAGCAGAACTCAAAGCATCTGAACCGGTATAGGGCACACCATGCATTTCTAAAATTTGCTGAACTTTACCATCCTCACCGTATTCACCATGGAGTGCATTGAACACAACGTCAATTTTCTTAAAAGCCTGCTCCGGTTTTATTGGAAGACCAGAATGGTGCCATGTACCGTCTTTTGAAATAAATATATCATAGGGATGATAATGCTCCTCCTTCAAGTGCTTCAAAACAGTAGCTCCGCTTTTAAGCGAAACTTCATATTCACTGCTGGGGCCGCCGCGTAAAATTCCTACTTTTATCCGAGACATATATGTACTCATTATATATGAACTGCGGCACCGCATAAAGTTGATAAGCCTACGCGCAGTTATGGCCGGAATAATGTCTTTCTCACCTTTCTATGGTAACCAATGGCGAAACGGTGCGCCTCGCTATTCGCCAGAACAATAGAACGCGAGTGTATTTTGATAATTTCTTCGTCACCAAGTATCGCACGGGCTTTATGCGCCTCATCTTTTGTCACTGCCACTACAGGTATCTGTAGGTCAAACTGATCCAGAATGTCCTGTGCAGCTTTTAAATGCACAGCGTTTCCGTCCACTGCAATAAGATTTGGTAGCTGCCATTCCTGATGTTTAAGCCTGCGGCGTAAAATTTCTTTAAGTCCTGCGATATCATTTGCTCCGCTAAATGTACGGATTTTAAATTTCCTGTAACCAGATGTTTGCGCTTCACCGTCCTCCACCACTACCATTGCACCCACCGTACTTCCTCCAGACATATGAGCTATGTCGTACGCCTCAATTCTGAATACGAATTCAGCAGTGCCCGTATCTCTACCTGAAATCTCTGCTTCGGTCTTATCACGCTTAATGAGTGAGACGTCCTGAATATGGTTTAAGGCGTAGATCTGCTGTTTTACTTTCTCCGCTTTTTCAAACTCACGGGTTTTTGCATACGCTTTCATTTCTTTTTCCAGATTTTTTATAAGCGCAGCTTTCTTACCTTCAAAGAAAAGCCTTAGGTTCTGTATCATTCTTCCGTACTCCTGTTTTGACACATTGCCAATGCATACGCCTGAACAAAGTCCTATCTGGTGGTTAAAACATGCCCGTGCTTGTGCGCGTTTGCTCTCAGGAATTTCCGCCCACGGCACACATTTATCACGGTATGGAAAAATCCTGCGGATAAGCTTCATGGCTTCACGTAGCTGTTGCCCGTGCGGGAACGGTCCGAAGGTGTATTTTCTGTCTTCATGTGGATACAGCTGCTCCAGCTCCCGTCCGCGCACGGTAATAACTTTAGGAAAATCTTCATTGGTAATAACTACGTAGGTGTAGCTTTTATCATCCTTCTCCTTCGTATTGCAGTAGGGCTGATGCTTTTTTATAAGGTGCGCTTCCAGAATGAGCGCTTCTAAAACCGAATCAGTAACCCTATGCTCAAGCGTTTCTGCACGAAAAACCATGTCCACTATTAATAGTCCGCGTGTAGCTATCACGTCTGGCGCAAAATAACTGCGCACCCTGTCTCGGAGTGATGTGGCCTTCCCCACATAGAGTATTTCATCCCCTTTTTTAAAGATGTACACTCCTGGTGAATCTGGCAGGTCAAATTGTTTTAAATCGTCCTTAACCATATATGGTAACTCTTTTATAGTATACAATTTTACACTTTTGTGCTATTGTACTCCCCAGACTCCTTCTTTTTATATGAATGACAAACCTTTACGCCCACGGGAATTCCCTTTTGGGTTCATTGTTTTATTCGTGGTATTTTTACTACTTGTTGCTCTATTTGGTAGCGGCTGTGCATTTATTGAAACGCTACGCGCTGAACAGGTCACGTGTCCTGGTGAAAGATCCTTTCTCCTCGCCAACGAACTTGCCCACCACGTGGAAGTATTCATTAACAAAGAAAAGGCAGCGACACTGGAACCAAGAACAGGCAGGTTTTGGTTCAAACAGCATTACAGTGACACGAATGCAATACTCCTCCAGCTCACTGTACACGCCGAAGATGCGCCTATTATAATCCACCTGCCAGAGTATGTTTCTCAAAATCGGGAGATGACTGACCTGGCTGAAGAACATGTGATAGCCGTGAACGAAAAGCTTGTTGCAAAACACTCCTTGAAATGAACGTCCCTTCTAGAATCGGCATGAGCAATGCCGATTTTTTATTACTTTTTATACAAAATCTTCTTAAGATATCGCCCCGTATGGGATTTCTCTACATTTGCCACATCCTCTGGAGTTCCCTTTGCCACAATCTTTCCGCCGCCGGATCCACCCTCCGGACCAATGTCTATTATATAGTCTGCACTTTTAATAATATCCATGTTGTGCTCTATCACCATCACCGTGTTTCCTTTGTCTACAAGTTTTTGCAAAATTTCTATAAGCTTTCGCACATCTTCATAATGAAGTCCGATAGTAGGCTCATCTAAAAGATAGATGGTTTTTTGCAAATGTGGCTTATACATTTCTGATGAGATTTTTACGCGTTGTGCTTCCCCACCTGAAAGCGTAGTAGCAGACTGTCCAAGTTCTAAATACCCCAAACCTACCTCATTTAGCGTATGAAGCCTGTCATAGATAGCAGGAATATCCTCAAAAAATCCGAGTGCCTCTTCCACGGTCATGGAGAGCACTTCGTAAATACTTTTCTTCTTATATTTAATTTCCAAAGTTTCCTTCATGAAACGCTTACCTTCACATACCTCGCAGGGTACATATACAGTGGGAAGAAAATGCATTTCTACGGCTATTTCACCGTTACCTTGGCATGCCTCACAGCGTCCGCCCTTTACATTGAACGAGAATCGATTTGCTTTCCATCCGCGTGCTCGAGCCTCTGGTGTAGTAGCAAAAAGATCGCGAATAAATGTAAACGCACCCGTATAAGTCACCGGATTTGAACGCGGCGTTCGGCCTATGGGCGACTGGTCTATAAGAATTGTTCGGCCTACGTATTCACTGCCAGTAAATGATGCACAGTTAAAGGTTTCATTACTGCGGTATCGGCGCTCCAGACGTGCTTGTAAATTTTTATGAATAATTTCATACATGAATGAAGACTTACCGCTACCAGAAACTCCAGTAATAAGTACAAGTTTTCCGAGTGGCACATCTGCGTTTATGTTTTTTAAATTAAAGACATTTCCACCACGTATGATGAGTTTTCCTTTATCCTGTTCACGGCGCTTTTCAGGAACTGGTATAGAACGCTCACCGCGTAAGTAGTCCAGTGTTAATGAACCCGACTCATTTTTCTTTGCAGTTAGGAGGTCATCCAAATATCCAGAAACCACCACGTTTCCGCCGTGAACGCCTGCACCCGGACCTATGTCCACCAGGTAGTCTGAAGAATAAATAGTATCTTCGTCATGCTCCACCACGATAATAGTGTTGCCCGCATCACGCAGGTTAAGCAACGTCTGGATCAAACGGTCATTGTCACGTGAGTGCAGACCGATAGTAGGTTCATCCAGAACGTACATTGCGCCCACAAGCCCAGAACCCAGCTGTGATGCCAAACGTATACGCTGTGCCTCCCCTCCCGAAAGCGTATGTGCGCGACGGTCCAATGATAGATATTCTATCCCCACGTTAATCATAAAGAGGAGCCTGCTTTCTATTTCTTTCAAGATAACTTTAGAAATATTTTTCTCTGTAGAATTAAGTTCAATATTTTTAAAGAAAACATTGCAGTCAGTTATAGACTGCGCAATGAGATCCACAATATTTTTCCCATTGATAGTCACATGCAGCGCTTCTTCACGCAGACGCGCACCGTTACATTTCGGGCACGGCTCGTTTCCAAAAAAATGCCGTGTTCCTAAACCATTACATTCTGGACATGCGCCATACGGTGAGTTAAAAGAAAATAAACGCGGCTCTATTTCTGGATATGAATAACCGTCTTTTGGACATGCAAATTTTGACGACATTAGAAATTCATCTGTGGGGGTTAAGTCTGCCGCGGAGACAGTAGCACCGTGCACCGCATCTGCCAGTCCAGGTTTTTCACTTTTTGATACTTTCTTTGGAAGATCCGACGAACCAGAAAAAATCACCTTTACAAGACCTTCAGATTCATCTAGCGCTTTTTCCAAAGACTCAGCCAAGCGTTCCAACGATGACTTCGCGTCTTCCTTAAAATCCGTAAGCTTAATGCGGTCCACCAATACATCAATTTCATGCTTCTTGTTTTTACTTAAAATAATCTGCTCGCGTAACTTTTTGCGTTCTTTATCAATTAAAACTTCGCTGTAGCCTTTGCCGAGTAAATCATAGAGCAGCTGGTAATATTCACCCTTTCGTCCGCGCACCAGCGGTGAAAAAACCTCCACAAACGTACTTTCACCCTGCTTCGCCTCTATCTTTTCCAATACAAAATTCTTAATTTCCTCATTTGAAAGTTTATTAATAGGCGTTCCGCAGATCAAACAATGCGGCCTGCCAATACGAGCATACAAAATACGCAAGTAATCATAAATTTCTGTGATTGTAGCTACTGTAGAGCGTGGGTTATTTGAACGTGACTTTTGGTCTATGGAGATAGCCGGCGAAAGACCGGAAATTTCATCCACATCCGGCTTTTGCATTTGGCGTAGAAACTGTCGTGCATATGAAGAGAGTGACTCTACATACCGCCGCTGGCCTTCTGCAAAGATAGTATCAAACGCCAAAGATGACTTGCCGCTTCCGGAAAGTCCTGTAATAACCACCATTTTGTTGCGCGGCATTAGAACCGTAATGTTCTTAAGGTTATGTGTTCGGGCGCCCTTTATAACTATCTCTTCGGCGCCAGCGTTAAATCCTGTCTTTGTGGATTTCTTTGTGCTCATTGTGTATACATTTAGCGCCCATGGGATGTCCCATGGGTATGTATATACTATAGAACTAAAAGAGGAAAAAGACAAACGGCGGACATGTCCGCCGTTTACTCTAGATTAGATTTTTTATTTCCTGAACAATTTCGTCTAGTGTTACAGTAGCCTTTACCAAAAACTTTTTTGCGCCAAGCTTATCGCTCTTTTCAAAATCTGAGCGCTGTCCCATGTTTGAAAGCATCAGCACTGGAATATGTTTTGTGGCAGGGTTTTCCTTAACCTTCTGTAGCACATCAAAACCGCTCATGCCGGGTAGCAACACGTCCAAAAGGAGAATATCCGGCATTTCTTTCTCTACTTTTTGAATTGCCTCCTCGCCGGAAGCCGCGTGAACCAAAACTGATCCTTGCGTGCTTAATTTCCGCGATATAAGATCGCTTAAAAACTTATCATCCTCCACCCACATTATTTTTTTTCCATTCAAATCTTTGCTTGCCATTGCGGGTGTTTCGCTGAGATTTAATTCCTTACTTACTTTCTCTAAAACTTCACCTGGGTCAAACTGCGCTTTGATCAAATAATCCTTCACTCCCAAAGCCAGCACTCTGTTAATTTCTACAGGCTGTCCTGAATTTGAAATAACTATCACAGGTACTGCGGCGATTTCTGCATCCTTTGCCTTTGCCTCTAGAATTTCATATCCGTTCATAGACGGAAGAATAATATCCAAAAGAATAAGATCTGGCTTTATTTCTTTAATTTTGTCATACCCCTCTTTTCCGTCGCGTGCAAGTACCGGTTCGTACCCTGCGTTTTTTAACTTTTCCACAAGCACGTCACCTAGGAACACATCATCTTCAATTATGAGAACTTTTTTTGTTGGTTGCATATGAGTTACATTATATCCGCTATTTTACCCTATTTTAAGCGTAAAGTAAAAAGTGGTGCCCTTACCCTCTTCACTTTCAAACCAGATAGATCCACCGTGTTTTTCCACGATTCCTTTTATGATAAATAAACCAAGCCCAGAGCCGTCTGTTTGCATTTTTACAGCGTTTGTAGCCCGAAAAAAACGTGTAAAAAGATTTTTCTGCTGTTCTTGTGGTATACCTATACCATTGTCCTTTATCCCCACCTTCACTATGTCATTAACTCTTTCCAGCGAAACCTCCACGGTACCTTTTTCGGGTGTGTATTTAATGGAATTTTCCAAAAGGTTTTGAAAAACGTCGCAAATTTTATCTTCATCTATAAATACTTTTGGCAACTCCTCTTTTGGCTCCACTAATGTAATCTTTATATCCTTTTTCTTTGCCGCGGGTATAAATTCATATAACACATCCTCCAACACATCCATAATGTTCACGAGTGAAAAACTATACTGAAGCTTTCCTGAACCTATCCTGTCTGCCCCCAGCATGTCCTCTATAAGGCCTATCATGCGCTGATTACTCTCATAACTTTTATGGAGAAAGTTCTTTTGCTCATCTGTTAAAGGGCCAAGCTCACCGCCAAGCATCATATTAAGCGTCCACTTGATGCCCGACAAAGGTGTACGCAGCTGGTGAGCTACTACAGAGAGGAATTCGGACTTGCGCCTGTCTAAATCCTGCAGCTGCTCATTGGCCTTTGTAAGTTCACGGTCACGACGAATCAGCAGACGCGCAGAGAGCTCCTGCGCTTTAAGCAGCTTTTGGATCTTATCCACCTGCAACAGCTCTTTTATTATGCGCGTGTTAAAGATGTATATTTCAAGTCCTATTACTGTAGCAAAAAGAACGGTCAATGCTCCGAAGTAAAAGAGAAAACCATGGTGCCTGCCCATGTACACTATCATGAACGTCGTAAAGATGAACATGATTACTATCGGCAACAAGAGATTGAAGATGAGCCGTGCTTTGTGTTTTCTATCTTTCATGGAAATTACGCCAACGCGCAGATCACCACCGTCTCATTGTGAAAAGCGGGGTTACATTTATTAATGTTTTTAACCTCCCCACCGAGCGGCGCCTGTTCGCCATATGTATAAAAACCTATTAGAGGAACGTCTGAACCAAGTGCTTCCTGAATAGCCGTTATTTCTTCACCTGAACGTTCGCCGAAAAGCTTATTTCGGGCAATACAGTTAAAGATAATAATAGCCTTTGGTTCAGCGCCACCTAGCTGATCTTTTGCTTTTTGTGCAGCCTCCCGTGCCACTTTAATAGCCTCTTCACGACTACCCACCATAAGCTGAATTTCTGAACCCACAGGAATCTCCGCGGCACAGGTGATAGATCCCTTTTCATCCACTTTTATAGGGTCGCGGATAAGCATCTCATCGCTTCCTACCACTTTCATACCCAACGGATACGTGATGGCAAGTTTCGCCAGAGTTTCAGTTCTTAACACCTTCGCCTCATCACCGAAATAGTCGTCGTATACGCTTATGGCCGGTTTTCCGTCCAGTTCATGAACCACAGAACCCTGCGAGCGTGTCACTGTTCGCGGAATACCGATAGGAATCCAGCCATGCTTCACACCTATTCCCATTTTTATATCACCAGAAATTCCAAGGCCAACTACTGACCCGGAATATACTTTATCATTTAAATATTGAAATGTTTTTTGAAATTTAAAATCATCTCCCGCTGCGCCTCCCACTACGGGAAAATGGTCACCAAGCGCATCTGTAACACCGCGAACTATATCAGCCCCGTTTCCCACGAGCACATCAGGAAACATCATGAAGTAATTCACTTTTCCACCTGCAGCCTTCACAACAGAGTCTGCGGCCATTTTTCCAGCCAAGCGGGCATCTGTAACAATGTTTTCGCCCACCCCTGCATGAAATTTAACCGTGTCTGACTTAAGTGCCATCACGGTAACAGATGAATCTTTTACCGGGCCGTTCGTGGCTATTTCACCGGCAGTAGAGCAGCCTATAAGCAACGCATTTTTCGTTACCGAACGCACACCCGCCAGCATTTTTTCCTGATCATATTTAACAGAGGAGAATACAATAAATATATCAGCCTCACTTTTTCCTAAATGGTCCAACGCATCCTGACATGCATTTGCACCTACAGCGTATGAGTCTTCTCCTGTGGAAACACCGACACTTGCTTGTAATGACATATTGTAGCTCTTACTAAATTATATAGGTTAAATTATAACACAGTTCACTCATTCTTTTTAAATACCTTGCCGTTTATCTTAACCTCAAAATCTGGTTCGCGTTTTTCTGATTCTTTTTCATATCGCGCCTCCAAAACAGCTATTTCATCACGCAGGATAGCTGCGGTTTCAAAATCCAATACTTTTACGGCAGCATTCATCTGTCGCTCTTTTTCCTTGATAAGCTTCAGCGGGCTCTTTTTGAACATTTCCTCATCAAAATGAAGCATCGTTTGCACTGTTTTCGCATGTTCAGACTGTATCTGGTCTGTAATATCCTGTATTTTTTTGATAATTGTCTGCGGAGTAATCCCGTGCTTTGTGTTGTACTCAAGCTGAAGTTTCCTGCGGCGCTCAGTTTCTTTCATGGCTTTTTCCATGGAACCAGTAACATGGTCGGCGTATAAGATGACTCGCCCCTCTACATTTCGTGCGGCGCGGCCAATAGTCTGTATAAGTGATGTCTCAGAACGCAAAAAGCCTTCTTTGTCCGCATCTAAAATGCCTATAAGCGAAACCTCTGGCAAGTCCAATCCTTCGCGCAAGAGGTTAACCCCCACCAGCACATCAAACTTTCCTTTACGAAACTCTGTGAGTATCTGAATGCGTTCTATGGTTTTAATGTCGCTATGTAAATATTCGGATTTTATATTCTTCTCCTTTAAATATTCACTCAAGTCTTCCGCCATTTTTTTGGTGAGTGTTGTAGCAATACTTCTAAAACCTTTTTTAATTACCATTTCTGATTCTTCAATGAAATCAAAAATCTGGCCTTTATATTCATTTTTCTCAACAATAGGCTTCACCACCACTTCCGGGTCAATAAGTCCTGTAGGGCGAATGACCTGCTCTACAATATTTTCACTATGTTCAAGTTCAAATTTTCCGGGAGTAGCGGAGGTATATACAGTTTGCCCTACGCGTTCCTGGAATTCCTCAAACTTCAGCGGCCTATTGTCTTTTGCAGAAGGAAGCCTGAACCCATGGTCCACAAGCGTCTTCTTTCGTGAAGCGTCGCCGGCATACATCCCGCCGAGCTGTGGTACGGTAACATGCGACTCATCTATAATAGTCAAAAAATCTGCACTGCCGTCTGTATTATGTGGGAAATATGAAAGGAGTGTATCGGGAGCTTCACCCGGTGCTTTGCCTGAAAAATGGCGTGAATAATTTTCAATACCATTGCAGTAACCCATTTCTTTTATAAGGGCAAGGTCATACTTTACGCGCCGTTTTAAACGTTCCGCCTCCAGATTTTTTCCTTCTGCTTCCAGTTCCTTTAAGCGTTCTTCCAGTTCCGTTTTGATGGTTTCAAATGCTCGCTTTGACTGGTCATCACTGCTTATAAAATGTTTTGCTGGAAACAAAAAATACACATCTATCTCCCCCACTACTTGGCGGGTTATTGCATCTATTTTTGTGATGGACTCTATAATAGCTCCGTCATTTTGCACACGGTAGATCACACGCTCGTTCACCGGCATGATTTCTATAGAATTACCCACCGCGCGAAATGTTCCGGGTGTGATATCCGCATTTGTGCGTTCAAAATGTATATCTATCAGTCGGCGAATAAGGTCTGAACGGCTGAACAGTGCGCCTTTTGCTATTTTAAAATTTACTTTTTCATATTCCACCGGCGAACCCAAGCCGTAAATACACGAAACAGATGCCACAATAATGACATCCTTTCGTGTCAGAAGCGCCTGGGTAGACGCATGACGCAGACGTTCTATCTCTTCGTTAATCTGCGCTTCCTTTTCAATATATGTGTCAGACACTGGCATGTACGCCTCCGGCTGGTAGTAGTCATAGTATGAGACAAAGTAATGCACTGCATTTTCAGGAAAAAACTCGCGATACTCCTGCGCCAGCTGTGCAGCCAAGGTTTTATTGTGTGCTATGACCAACGTCGGCTTCCCTATCTGTGCTATAACATTTGCCGCGGTATACGTTTTCCCTGAACCGGTAACTCCCAGAAGAGTCTGGTGACGCAGACCCTTTTTTACACCTTCCACAAGGCCTTTGATGGCCTTCGGCTGGTCACCGGCAGGCTTATATTCAGATTTAATTTTAAATACTGACATGTGAATACAATACAATAAAAAACTGGCCGAAGCCAGTAACATGCGTGATGTTATCAGAAAAGTGCAACGCAGAATCTACTTTGTACATCTGAAGGAAACGAATTTTTGATCTGTTCTAACTGAGTTTTTACTGTGTCATTCAGCATTTGGCTGGAAACCAGCAGGTCAATTCTCATGCATAAATCAATCAGCACAGGTATCGGGGAAACAAGCGGCACGCCTGTAAGCATCTTCTGTACAATTGCTTCCACACTTGTCCTCAGTTTATTTTGATGATCGTTACATACATACCTGTTGTTGAGATAATCATCAGCCTGAACCTCAGTTAGTTCAACAATGAGTAGTATAGGAGTTATTGCTATACCAGAGACTATACACGGAACTAAATATGTTTTCATCTGCGTAACAACATACCATATTTATATGTATATGTATACTGACACGCTGTTCTTTAAATTCCGCTCTGATTAACGCTTTCGGAGCAGTACTTTCTTCACAGCCGCTTCAATGTTCTTCACTCCCATTCCGTAATGCTCTATAAGCTCATCTGGTGTTCCAGACTGGCCGAACTCGTCATTAACACCTATAAACTCTATAGGCACAGGCACATGCTGAGCCAGGCATTCCGCTACTGCAGATCCCATGCCACCACGGATCTGATGCTCTTCCACAGTAACTATCGCCTTCGTCTCCATCGCTAGATGAATGATAGCTTCTTCGTCTAATGGTTTTATAGTGGCCAAATTAAGCACTTTCACTTTCACACCTTTTTCATCATAGTGCTTTGCCACCTGTAATGCCTTATGCACCAGTGCGCCCGTAGCCACTATTCCCACTTCTGCTTTTCCATCTTTTGAGGCAAAAAATACTTGAGCTTTACCAATCTGAAACGGCGTAGCATCTGTAGTCATAATAGGAGTTTTTTCACGAGCTAGACGAATGTATGTAGGATCTTTTGTTTTAGCTGCAGCCATAGTAGCCTTACGGGCTTCTATAGAATCACAGGGTGAAATAACTACCATCCGTGGAATAACACGCGTAATAGCCATGTCTTCTATGGCCTGATGTGTGCCACCATCCGGACCCACTGAAATTCCCGCGTGGCTTCCAGCTATTTTTACCGGCTGATCATTATAACAGCATGTAGTACGTATCTGTTCCCAGTTTCTTCCTGGACTAAACATTGCATAGGAAGTGATAAAAGGCACACGTCCCATTGCAGCCATTCCTGAAGCCACACTTGCCATATTTTGCTCACCAATACCTACCTGGAAATAACGCTTGGGATATTTCTTTGCTAGAAGATGCATTTGCGTAGATTCTGTAAGGTCCGCACAGAGTCCTACAACCCGTTCATCACCATCAGCGGCAATGACAAGGCCTTCACCGAATCCTTTTCGGATAGGAAGCTGTTCCACATCTTTATCAAACAGTTTTTCGTTAAGTTGTAGGTCGGGATTAAGCATTAAGAGTCGGGAAATTTAAATATTTTTTATAGTACCGCACAGAAGTTCTGATTCGCTATCGCTGTGATAAGCGGATATGAATACACCGTAAGGAAAATATAGAGCGCACAACGCACAATGAGCCACATTTTTTCACTACTGTTAAGAATTCTGTTTTCCAAAACACCCACGAGAATATTTTTAAGCAAAAGAAGTGGCAAAACCATGTATGAAAGCACAATCCACGCCTCTGTAAAACTCATTATAGCCTCTGCACTAAATAGCCGTGAGAATACAATTGTTATAGAAATAATGAGGTACACTGCTTCTAATGCGTGGAGACTCTTCAGCACAAATTTTATTTTTTTCTCTCTCATGTTATTTTATTATTTTTTAATTATATTAATGCGTATGTAAATATAAGGCTGGCAACCCCGCGGAATGATCATGTCTGGTATGCTTCGTGTTCACTGCGTATCTTCCCTCCCATTGTCCGTAATTCTGCGAGCGCCACCTCAGCTTGCTTATCTGCAGGAACCACGTCTGTAGGACCTTTGCCTGGCGGATTACCGTGCCATTCAAAACGCCGTTCAAACTGGGGTACACCTTTGCTGGCTATAGTATGTGCCAGAATTACGGATGGTTTATCAAAAATAGTTTTTGCCTGGTTTATGGCCGCCACAATGTCCGCCATGCTATGCCCGTCCACATCCTGAACGTGAAAATTAAATGATTCCCATTTAGCACGCAAAGGCTCCAACGGCATAATATCTTCCGTGAAGCCGTCTATTTGAATGTTGTTCCTGTCCACTATGACTATCAGATTGCCAAGCTGGTTTTTCCCCGCAAGCATTGCCGCTTCCCAGATCTGTCCGCAGTCCAGCTCACCATCTCCTGTTAAGCAGTAGAAAAATTTGTCTGAAACGCGGCCGGCAGAAATGCGTTCAGCCAGCGCCATACCTACAGCCTGTGAAAGTCCTGAACCTAGAGGTCCTGAACTTGTCTCTATGCCGGGCAGCCATTCACGGTGCGGGTGACCCTGGAGCCGTGAACCGAACTTTCGTAAGGTTTTTGTTTCCTCCACGGGGAAATAGCCGGCATGCGCCATAGTAGCGTACAGCACCGGGCAAATGTGGCCGTTTGAAAGCACAAGTCTGTCACGTTTATCCCACTCCGGATTTTTAGGATCGTGACGCATTGAGTGAAAATAAAGTGCAGTGAAAACATCTGCCATACCAAGCGGTCCAGCAGTATGTCCAGAACCTGCTTCCACAAGCATGGTGATGATAGTCTGGCGAATATCATTTGCCTTTATCTCAAGGTCTTTTATTTTTGCATCATCCAAGCTGTGCATAAGTACAGATAATTATAGCACAGCACTACCACTACATATTCTGCAAGGTGTGAATAGCTTCTACATGATTTTCACTTTTATACACTGCAGAGCCGGCCACTAAACGTGTAGCGCCAGCATCCACTAACCGCGGAGCTGTTTCTATACTCACGCCGCCATCCACGCTTATTGGCAAATCTGGATAGTGCGCGCGCAGGTCTGCTATTTTTTCAAGCACGCGCTCATCAAAAGGCTGTCCCTGGAAACCAATCCGTTCAATACCCATGCATTGGATAAAATCTATGGAAGAAATGAACGGTGCAATTTTTGAGATGTCTGTGTGAATACCCAACGCCACACCTATCTCCACAATGTTTTTAAGCGTGTCAATAATAAGCGGCAGTTCATTTGTAGAGTCAAAATGTACAATAATGCGAGTAGCGCCAGCGCGCACCCAGTCCTCTATTATTTTCTCCGGCTCGTTCACCATAAGGTCTACCTCAAAATCCACTTCTTCCCAAAATGGCATCCCTCTGCTTTCATCTATGATCGCGGCAAAATTTTCATCCTGCTTTTTATACGGCCAGCTGGCTTGTGGAGTGTACCTACCATCCATAACATCCACCTGCACTAAAGGCACTACGCCTTTTACAAGCTCTATCTTTTCTTCAAGTTCTGTAAAATCTTTTGGAATTATTGCTGGAATCACTTCTATACTCATGTGTTTAGTAGGTTACGTTTTGCTGTTTTATTAAATGTATCTGTTTATTCTATGTTGTCCAGCATCTCTATCCTTTTTACATGTCGTTCATCACCAGAAAATGGAGTCGTAAGCCACAGTTCCACGGCATTTTTTGCTTCTTCCTCTCTTAGAAACCGTGCACCAAGTGAAAGCACGTTTGCGTCATTATGCTCGCGTGAAAGTTTTACAATCTCTTCATTTCCGCCGTAGTAAACAGCCGCGCGGACGCCAGGAAATCTGTTACAAATGAGTGCTTCACCCTGGCCGGAGCCACCAAGGACTATTCCGCGGAACTCACCTGGATGTTGTGCTATCTGTAACGCCAGTGGTGCAAGAATTTCTGGATAATTATCCGTTTCATCGTATTCATCCGCACCACAATCCTGTACCGGGTATCCTTTTTCTACCAAAAAATCCACGAGCTTATTTTTAAGCTCAAAACCTGCGTGATCTGAGCCTATAAGTATTGTTTCGTTCATATTTCAGTAGTATACCACCACATTAAGGCATGAAAAAGCCCAGCATAGCTGGGCTTAGTACCTCCGCGAAATATGAAATTAAATTAATCATTGGTTTAGGTATTGATAATAAGTAGTAAATGTATGTTCATCACGCTCATTAAGCTGCGCCTTTTGACTGAATAATTTCATTATATACCTCTTATATTTTTATGCATCAAAAAAACATGCTGTATAGCATGATTTTTTGATTGTAAAGGTGGGCAGTATGCTATTTATAAAAATCCTCCTCCTCGTAATAATACGACTGCTCCACTCCCTTTAGGAAAACTTCGCGGTCATCAATTTTATCGGTCAGAGCGGCACGCAGAAGCTCGCGAATCTCTAAGTCATTTACCGGACTGCGCTCCATTGCATTTAAATAGTCGGCCTTATCAATCTTTACCCAGTCAACACACTGTTTCAGATTTTTTTTCAGCATCAAATCAAGCCAGATCCTCATGCTCCTCCCATTTCCTTCCATAAATGGATGAGCCATATTCATTTCCACATATTTCGCGATAATGTGCTCGAAAGTACTTTCCGGCATTTCGTCAATTTTAGATAGAATTTCATTTAAGTATAGACAAGACGCGAAGCGGAAACCGCCTTTGCTTATATCTTTCGTACGAAGACTACCCGCGAAATCATATAGGCCTCCGAATAAATATTTGTGAATTTGTTGTAGACCTTTAGTTGTGCCGATCTCAAAACTCTTAATTTCTTCACTATCAAAAAGTTTTAAAGCTCGAGCTTTACTGCTTTCGTCGATGTTTTGCATGTATATATTATACCATTTTTAAAGGTGTTTTTCAACCATTCGTAATGGTTCAATAGCTTGGAATCACCTGATGATTTAAGCTATGGAAATGTCATATACAAAAAATGCAAACATCGAAAAGGTACGGGCATACGCTGTCCGTATGGTTCGCGGCGGCAAAAGCACCC
>Ga0196965_1000041_pt1 | contig 108885 bp, 82 predicted proteins | sample S1_20metaG_FD_148668 | JGI IMG/M metagenome (GOLD analysis project Ga0196965, IMG submission 148668) | Soil microbial communities from Anza Borrego desert, Southern California, United States - S1_20 | ecosystem: Environmental > Terrestrial > Soil > Desert | place: USA: California | collected...
GGCGATTTCGCCTCCGCGACCGGCCTGCAGTCGACCGCGGTCGGCGACGTCGCCAGCGCTCTGGCCACCAACTCGAGCGCCTTCGGCCGCAACGCCAACGTCGCCGCCGCCGCCACCAACGGTACGGCGCTGGGCGGCGAGACGGTCTCCGGCGGAGTCAACTCCACCGCGGTGGGCTGGCGCGCAACCGCCACCGGCACGTCGTCGACCGCGCTCGGCGACCGCGCCGTGGCCTCGGGCAACTTCTCGACGGCGCTGGGCGATTTCGCCGCCGCCACCGGCCTCCAGTCGACCGCCGTCGGCGACGTCGCCAGCGCGCTCGGCGCCAATTCGACCGCGGTCGGCCGCGACGCCCTCGCCAGCGCCGCCAACTCGACCGCGCTCGGCAACGGCGCCAGGGCGACTCACGCCAACTCCACGGCAATCGGCAACGGAGCGACGACGACGGCCGCCAACCAGGTGACCGTCGGCGCCGCCGGCTCCACCGTCCGCTTCGGCGGCTACACCACGGCCGGCGTGCTGGTGAACGATGCCAACGGCAACATCAGCACCAACACCACCCTGCTCGGCCAGGTCGCGACCAACACCGCCAACATCGGAACGCTCCAGACGAACGTCGGCGCGCTCCAGACGCTCACCGCGACCCACACGACCCAGATCGCGGATCTGTTCGATCTCTCGGACATCAACCGCCGCGACATCCGCAAGGCCAATGAAGGCGTCGCCATGGCTCTCGCCATGGAGACGCCCTACCTGCCGGCCGGCACCAGCATGGGTGTCGCCGGCGGCATCGGCTATTACCAGAACCGCCTCGCCGGCACGGCGTCCCTCGCCGCCCGGGTCGGCGCCAACGCTTCCGTCTCGGCGGGCGTCGGCCTCGGCTTCGACAGCGGTGAAATCGGCGCTCGCGCCGGGTTCCAGGCTGCGTGGTAAGTCTACGCCTGCAAGCAAAGGCCGGGTCGGGGTTCGTCACCCCGGCCCGGCTTTTTTTGGCGGGATGCCTGCTGGCCGCCGCGGCCTCGCCGCTGTCGGCCCAGGCGCCCGTTCCAACTCCGGTCGCGAATCAGGCCGGGGTTCCCGATCCAATCGTGATCAACAAGCTGGTCTGGTCGGCCATGGCCGCGCTCGATCAGGCCAATCAGACGGGCAATTATTCCGTCCTTCGCGACCTTGGGGCGCCGAGCTTCCAGACCAACAATTCGGCGGCGACGCTGGGCGGGATATTCCAGGCGCTGAGGAACCAGCAGGTCGATCTCGGCTATACCCTGGTGGTCGGGCCGACCTTCCAATTCCCGCCCGCCATCGTCCAGGGCGGTCTGCTCAGGGTGCGCGGAAGCTTCCCGTTGCGGCCGGCGCCGATCGGATTCGACCTGCTCTTCCAGAACATTTCGGGCCAATGGAGGATTTTCGGCATCGCTGTCGCGCCAATCGTGCCCGCAACGCCACAATCGGGCTCGACAAGACGTTGAAAAACGGCCTAAAGGGGCGGCAAGTTTACAACTTTCCAGAGTTTACAACCAATCCAATTTGGCAGGGAGACATATCGATGAGCCAGACCAAGAATGCGCACGCCACTCCGAAGCGGGATTGGGCCCGTCCGGGCTTCCAGCGCCTCGAGGCGGGCGCTGCGGAAAGCCAGCGCGGCGCCACGCCCGACGGCGGCGGCGGCAACCAGGGCTCCTAAGCCCTCGGCCAGGTCCAAGTTCGAGCCCCCCGCCTCGCGGCGGGGGGCTTTTCCATGACCGCCCTCGCCGGATTCTGGAGCCTCGACGGGCGCTTCGATCCGACCGCGCGCTGCCGGCCGATGATCGAAGCCCAGGCGCGCTACGGCACCTCCGAATCGGCCGGCGGCATCGCCGGGCTCGCGCTCGCTGCCAGGCTCCATCCTTTCCTTCCCGAAGACCGGCATGATGCTCAACCGCTGATCGGCGGCGACGGCCGATTCGCGCTGGTCGCGGATCTGCGCCTCGACAACCGGGCCGATCTCGCCGCGGCGCTGGGGCTGGACCCGGGCGAGCTTTCGCTTATGGCCGATTCGGCGTTGCTGCTCCTCGCTCTGGAACGCTGGGGCGAATCCGCGCTCGACAGGATCCTGGGCGACTTCGCCTTCGCCTTCTACGACGCTCGCGAGCGGCGGCTGCTCCTCGCCCGCGACCCTCTCGGCCAGCGGCCGCTCTTCTGGCACCGGGGGGACGGCTTCGTCGCTTTCTCGTCGATGCCATGCGGTATCCACGCTCTCGGGACGGTGGCGAGACGGCCCGACGAGACCAGCCTCATCCGCTATCTCGCCGGCTTGCCGCGCTCCGGCCCGGAAAGCTTCTTCGAGGGCGTCGAGCGAGTCGAGCCGGGACATGCCGTCACCGTCACTCCCGAGCGGAGGGCGGCGAGACGCTACTGGCGTCCGCGGCGGCGGGAGCTCCGGCTCAAGCGGTTCGAGGATTATGTGGAGGCGTTCCGCTCGGAGCTGGATTCGGCGGTCGCAAGGCGCCTGCGCGGCGCCGGCGATCTCGTCGCGGCCCATCTCAGCGCCGGATGGGACAGCGGCGCGACGGCCGCCACCGCCGCCCGGCTGCTCGCCCCGGCGGGGGGCCGGGTGCTCGCCTTCACCCATGTCCCGAGCGCGGCCGCGGGCCCGGTGATGCCGTTCAACCGCTTTGCCGACGAGGGCGCCCTCGCCGCCGCGACGGCGCGCCTGCATCCCAATGTCGAGCATGTGAGGCTGGCGAGCTCGGGCCGCTCGCCCCTTGCCGATCTCGACCGCTACGCCGCCCTGTTCGAGCGCCCGGTCTTCAACCTGTGCAACCATGTCTGGCTGTCGCAGATACGCGCCGCGGCGGGCGCCGCCGGCGCCCGGATCCTGCTGAGCGGAGAAATCGGCAACTGGACGATCAGCGCCGCGCCCAACACTCTGCTCGCCGACTTCCTGCGGCAAGGCCGCTGGCTGGCCTGGTCGCGCGAGGCCCGATTCATGATTCGCGACGGCCGGGCCAGGCTGCGCGGCGTCGCGGCAAGCTCCTTCGGCCCCTGGATACCCGGCGCGCTCTGGAGCCGCCTCGAGCGCTACTCTTCGGGTCCCCACTCCTCGGTCACCGACCCCCTCCATCCCCGGCTGCGGGACAGCGTGGCCGGGCAGCGGGATGACGGGCGCTCGAAGAGCTATTTCGACCAGGCCGCGGACGCGCTCATGGCGATGGACTGGGGCGAGCACCGCAAGGGCATTCTCGCCGGCTGGGGAATAGACAAGCGCGACCCGACCGCGGATATCCGGCTGATCGACTTCTGCCTCTCGCTGCCGCTCGACATGCTGATGAAGGACGGCGTCCGGCGCCCGCTCGCCCGCGCCGCGCTCGCGGACCGGGTGGCTCCGGCGGTCCTGGCCGAGAAGCGGAAGGGCTATCAGTCGGCCGACTGGCATGTCGGGCTGAGCCGCGACCGCGCCGGCGTCGCCCGCCTGGTCGAGGCGATGGCCGCCGACGAGACGGCGTCGCGGCTGATCGACGTCGAGCGGCTGCGCGCCCTGGTCCGCGAGTGGCCGGATTCGGGTTGGGAAGACCCCGGCGTCATGGGGGCGTACCGGATCGGCCTTCTCAAAGGCCTCACGGCCGGGCACTTCATCTTGGCAGCGGGCCGCTGATCCTCCTATGGAGCGATCCGTGCGGAGCGGATTTCCCATAGAGCAGATCGATCGAGCCGGCGAATGCTAGCTGCCGGAAGCGCGCGCGGCGCGGGAATCTACCGGCTGTTCGGCCTCAACCTGCGCTCCGAGATCGCTCTGGCCGGCCTCGCTCCGGCGGTCGACGCCGGGACCGTGGATGTGGATGTCGCCTTCGGCAGCGTGCCGCCGGGGGAATATCCCCCCGGCTATTCGGTGGCGGAGGGCGGTACCCTGCTCTCCATCTCGAAAGTGGGCCGCTACCTCATCCGCGAAGGGCGCGAGATCGTCATCGAGCCGGCCGAGGGCGCGTCGGAACGCAATCTTCGCCTGTTCCTGCTCGGCTCGGCGATCGGCGCTCTGCTCCACCAGCGCGGGCTGCTGCCCCTCCACGCCAACGCGATCGATCTCGGCGGCCGCGCCGTCGCCTTTTCGGGCCATTCCGGGGCGGGCAAATCCACCATCGCCGCCTGGTTTCACGACCGCGGCTATCCGATCCTCGCGGACGACGTCTGCGTCATCGGATTCGACGATTCGGGCCGCGCCCTCGCCTATCCCGGCATTCCGCGGCTCCGGCTTTGGCGCGAGGCCCTGGAGGCGAGCGGCCGCGACGCCGGCGCCTATGACCGCTCGTTCGACGACACGGAAAAATATGACGTTCCGACCTTGAGCGACGCGAAGCTCGAGCCGTTGCCGCTCGCGGCCATCTACCTCCTGCGCAAGACCGACGAAGGGGCCGGTCCCGCGATCGAGCGGCTGACCGGAGTGGACGCGGTCGAGACCCTGATTTCCAATACCTATCGGGGCGGATATCTGAGGACGATCGGCCGCACCGCCGAGCATCTCGCCGCCTGCCTTCGGGTGGTGCGCTCGGTGCCGGTGTTCCGGGCGAAGAGGCTTTGGGGGTTCGAGCGGTTCGACGAGCAGGCCGGGCAATTGCACGACCATGCCAAAGCCCAACCGGATCCGGCCTAGCGGACGATCCGGCCGCCTTTCATCACCAGCCGCACCGAGCGCAGGGCCGCTATGTCCCTGGCCGGATCGCCCTCCACGGCGACGAGATCGGCGAGCAGACCCGGCTTCACCGAGCCGATGCGGTCGGCGACACGGAAGAAGCGGGCATTGGCGGAGGTGGCGGCGATCAGCACGTCGGCGGGGTGCATGCCGTAGGCGACCATCAGCTCCATCTCCCGGGCATTGTCGCCATGGGCGTAGACGCCGACATCGCCGCCCATGCAGATCGGCACCCCGGCCGCGAGAGCGGCAGCGAAGCTCGCCCGCTTCGAGCGCACCGCCTCCGGCTCGGGCGCCGCTCCGTTCCAGCCGCGATAGCGGGCGATGGCGTCGCTCGCCGCGAGGGTCGGGCACAGGGCGACCCCCTTCTCCTTCATCAGCCGGAAGACCGCCGCCGAGCCCTCATTGCCATGCTCGATCGTGTCGGCGCCGGCGAGGACGGCATTGCGCATCCCTTCCGGAGTCGAGGCATGGATGGCGACGTGCCGCCCGGCCAGATGCGCGGCCTCCGCCGCCGCCCGCATCTCCTCCATCGTGAAGGTGGGCCGCGGCCCCTCCCCGGATCGCCAGCGATAGTCGCCGTAAAGCTTCAAAACGTCGGCGCCGCGGCCGATCTGCCGGCGAGCGGCGGTGACAAGCGCCGCTCCGTCCGCCTCCTCCGCGCCTTGCGGCACCGGGTTCTCGGGGTCGGACGATTGCGGCGCGTAGCTCGCCGTCGCGACCAGCGCCCGGGTCGCGATCAGCATCCGCGGCCCCGGCACGATTCCTTCCTCTATGGCCCGCTTGAGCCCGACATCGGCATAGCCGGCGCCTTCGGTGCCGAGGTCGCGGACGGTGGTGAAGCCGGCCATCAGCGTCGCGCGGGCGTGATTGACCGCCCTGGCGGTGCGCAGCGCCTGCGGCTCCTTCAGCACCTGATCGTCCCAGCTGGTCTCGTTATAGGGGTGCAGGAAGAGGTGCGAATGGCCCTCGATCAGCCCCGGCATCAGGGTCGTGCCCGGCAGATCGACCACCCTTGCCCCCGCCGGCACCGGCAGAGCGGGCCCCACCGCCTCGATCCGCTCCCCGCGCACGAGCACCGACCAGCCTTCGTGCGGCCGCGGATCGACGCCGTCGAACACGCGCTCGGGGCGGAGCAGGATGGCGGGCTCCTCGCTCCACGCCGCGACGGGCAGCAGAAGCAGGACGAGCAGGATCAGGAAGCGCATGGCTAAACGCCCATACAGGCGCTAGGCGGGCCCCGCCACGAGGAAAAGGGAGCGGGCCTTGGCGGGATACGAGCTGATCTCCGGGATCGAGGTGGACCGGCGGCTGCGGGCCTTCATCGAGGAGGAGGCGCTCCCCGGCACCGGCCTCGATGCGGCCGCCTTCTGGTTCGGCTTCTCCGCTCTGCTTCGCGAGCTCACGCCCGAGAACAAGCGCCTTCTTCGCCGCCGCGACGACCTTCAGGCCCGGATCGACGAGCGCAACGCCGCCCTCGCCGGCCGCCCGCCCACCCCCGCCGAGGAAGAGGAGTTCCTTCGCGACATCGGCTATCTGGTCGATCCGCCCGCGCCGTTCGCGATCGGCACCGGGAATGTCGATCCGGAGATCGGCCGGATTGCCGGGCCGCAGCTGGTCGTGCCGGTGAGCAACGCCCGCTACGCCCTCAACGCCGCCAATGCCCGCTGGGGAAGCCTCTACGACGCCCTCTACGGCACCGACGCGCTCGGCGAGCGGCCGGCGGGCGGCGGCTACGACGAGGAACGCGGCGCCCGGGTGGTCGCCTGGGGCCGCGCCTTCCTCGACGAGATCGCGCCGCTGACCGGCGGCAGCCACTCCGACGTGACCCGTTACGCCGTGGAGGACGGACGCCTGGTCACCGACCGGGGCGGACTTCGCGATCCGTCGCTGCTCGCCGGGTCGAGGGGGCCGTCCGTGCTTCTTCGCCACCACGATCTCCACGTCGAGATAGTCGTCGACCGCGGCCACCGGATCGGGCGCACCGACAAGGCCGGAGTGGCCGACATCCTCCTGGAGAGCGCGGTCACCGCGATCATGGATTGCGAGGATTCGGTCGCCGCCGTCGACGCCGAGGAGAAAGTGGCGGTCTACCGCAACTGGCTCGGGCTCATGAAGGGGGAGCTCAGCGCCCGCTTCGACAAAGGCGGCCGGGGGCTGGAGCGCCGGCTGGAATCGGACCGGGTCTATGAGGCGCCGGACAAGACCCGGCTCGTCCTGAAGGGCCGCGCCCTGATGTTCGTCCGCAACGTCGGCCATCTGATGGCCAACCCGATGCTGCGGCTCGACGGCGAGGACGTGCAGGAGGGCCTCGCCGACGCCGTCATCACCGCGCTCGCCGCGCTCCACGACCTGAACGGCGCCCGAGCCAACAGCCCCGCCGGCTCGGTCTATATCGTCAAGCCCAAGATGCACGGCCCGGAGGAGGCCGCCTTCGCCGGCCGGCTGTTCGACCGGACCGAGGATCTGTTCGGCCTCCCCCGCCACAGCCTCAAGATCGGGGTGATGGACGAGGAGCGCCGGACCAGCCTCAACCTCGCCGCAGTGATCCGCGAGGTGAAGGACCGGGTGGTGTTCATCAACACCGGCTTCCTCGACCGCACCGGCGACGAGATCCACACGGCGATGAAGCTGGGCCCCGTCATCCGCAAGGCGGAGATGAAGAACAGCGAATGGCTGAAGGCCTATGAGGACAATAATGTCGACGTCGGCCTCGCCTGCGGCTTCGCCGGCCGCGCCCAGATCGGCAAGGGCATGTGGGCGATGCCGGACCTGATGGCCGGCATGCTCGAGCAGAAGATCGCCCATCCGAAGGCCGGCGCGACCACCGCCTGGGTCCCCTCCCCCACCGCCGCCACCCTCCACGCCGTCCATTATCACCGGGTCGACGTGGCGGAGCGCCAGCGCGAGCTTGCCGGCCGCGCGTCCGCGGGGCTGAACGGCCTGCTCGAGATTCCGGTGGCGGCGGAGCGGGACTGGCCGGCCGAGGCGATCCGGGAGGAGCTGGACAACAACGTCCAGGGCATCCTGGGCTATGTCGTTCGCTGGATCGACCAGGGCGTCGGCTGCTCGAAAGTGCCGGACATCCACGACATCGGCCTCATGGAGGACCGGGCCACCTGCCGGATCTCCAGCCAGCACGTCGCCAACTGGCTGCTCCACGGCGTCGTTAGCCGCGAGGCGGTGGAAGCGGCGCTGCTTCGCATGGCGCAGGTGGTCGACCGGCAGAATGGGGGCGATCCCTTCTACCGGCCGATGGCGCCCGATCCGGACTCAAGCCTCGCCTTCGCCGCCGCCCGGGCGCTCATCCTGGAAGGCGAGCGGCAGCCGTCCGGCTATACCGAGCCGCTCCTCCACGCCCACCGGCTGAGGCTCAAGGCGAGCCTTCCCCCCTCCTGATCGCCGCCGCCCGATCGAGCCAGGGCCTGGCCCGCCGCAGCCTGTCCGCCGTCGCCGCGGCGAGGGCCTTGACCAGCCCCGACGATTCGGCGGCGGCACGGTCGTAGACGGCGAGCCGCGAGTCGAGATCGCCGGCCAGGTCGGCCCGGGCCCGCCAGGCGGCGAACCGGATCCTCTCGCTGGGGTGACGGCGGGCGAAGCTTTCGATCAGGTCCAGACCGTTCCCCTCGCCGAAATGCGCCGCCAGCCGGACCATCGTCTCCAGGCCGGACGCGTTGATCACGCCGCTGATCGCGGAGCGGTCGAGGTCGAAGCTGTACTGGTCGAGGAATTCGCTGGCCGGCGACAGTGCGAGCACGTTCAGCGAGACCGACAGGTCGTCGGGCGGAAGCTGCGAATGGACGTCGCGATGCTTCCGGTAAAGCAGGACCTTCCCGGGCGACAGCCGCGCGCGTTCGAGGAACCTCAGCTCCACCCTCTCGCCGGGGACTCCCAGCACTTTGTCATAATCATATTCGTAACAGTCGCTCCAATAGCCGGTGCCGAGATAGCCGACGGTCAGGAAGCTGAAATTGTGATCGTGGGCGAGGCCGTAGAAGAAGGGATCGCGGCCGCTGTTGACCATCACCCCGTCATTCTCGGCGGGCCAGAAATTGGCGCGGATGAGGAACTTCCTGGAACTGCCGTGGAGCAGGATGACCTGGGAGCTGTACTGGTTGCGGACGCTCTGGGTCGAGCAGTGCCGCTTCAGCTCCTCGACGACCAGATCGCCGAGGAAGCGGCGGTTGTTGGCGAGCTTGCGGAGCTCCGGCCCGAACGCCGCCATCGAATCCTCGTCCGAAGGATCGAAGCCCTCTCCTTCCAGCCTTTCCACCAGGTCGCCAAGCTCGATCGCCTCGCTGCATTCGGCCTCGATCAGGCGGGGCACGGCACCGCCCCGGCGGCCGGCTCGCCGAAAAAAAGATCGAGCGTCGAGCGCGCCGCGGCGCGGACCTCCGGATGCGGATCACTCGCCGCCATGCCGCGAAGGCACGGGAGCGCGCGATCGGCATCGAGCGCGAGGAGCTCGCGCATGGCGTGCCAGCGGTCGAAGAAGTTGGGAGCGGCGATCATCTCGTGGAAGAACGGCGCCGAATCCTGCCGATCGAGAATCCGGAGCAGGGAGAGCATCAGCTGGATCCGCGAGCTGAGCTCGTCGCTGCTGCTCGCTCCGGCGAAGCCGAGGGTCCGCGAATCATATTCGACCGCCAGCGGCGCCGAGCCCGCGGGCGTGCTGGCCTGCAGATAGACGATATCGGATTGCGCATATTCGATGACGAAGCCGTGGCGGCGGCCGTCCAGCTCGAGCAGCTCGCCGTCGGACACGGCCCGGCGCTCGAGGAACCGGCAGCGCCCGCTCGTGGCGGCGCTGAAATCCGGTCCGATCTCCGGCGCCTCCCATAGCGACAGGATGGCCTGGCCGGCCCTCAGGAAACGGTAGATGGACCGCCGCCCGGTGAAGGCGATCGAGGACGGCCCGGTATGGCCGAGCCGCTTCTCGGCGATCCCGGCGGCGCTCGCGATCGAGAGATAGACGGAGAGAAACGGCCGGTCGACGATCAGCAGGCCGGCCTGGATTTCGCTCAGCGCGCTCCGCATCGGCGGACGGAAGAAGGGGTCGTCGAGCGCCGCCTTTGTCATCAGCTCGAGACAGGGCTGGAACTTCTCGTCGCACCGCAGGAACTCCCGGGCGGCGGCGAGCAGCGGCTCCGCGAGGCCGTCCGCCGAATCCACGCGCCTCTCGAGCTCGGCGATGGACGGCAGCGACCGCAGCCGGCGGTGGACCTCTTCGACTCCGGCGAGGGTCGCCGCCTGCCGCTCCTCGTCGGCGGACCAGGCCGCCAGAGCCTGGCCCTGGATCACGAAGCCTCGCCGTCCGACAGGGCGGGCAGCGGCTCCAGGCCGGCGCCGGGGCCGGATCCGCTGCCGGAGACGATCGCGACCACGGCGGCGACGCAGGCCGCGCCCCCGACTTCCTGCTGCTTCAGCGATCCGTGTATTCCAACCCCGGTCTTCAGATGGGGCAGCAAGGCGATATCGATCTTCTTCATTGCTCTACTCCTTCGATGCGCGGAGCAGGAGCGGCGATTGACGTTCGTCGGACGCGCCCGCGCCCGATTTCCTCATTCCCCTCCACGCCCGCTCGATCAGTCTAGAGGAGAGCGCGATTCCTGTTCGGGAAAATTAAATTATGCTGTGGATATTTCTGGGAAAACTCAATTTCGATCGGGGTCGGCGGCCCGGCTTTCTTCCGCATAGGCGCGCCGCAGGTCGCGGAGGCGGCGCAACTCGTTCCGGATCCGAAGGATCGAGCGCAGGGACAGGGCGATCAGCAGCGCGAAGATCGCGAGCGAGATCATTCCCCGCGGCGACCGGGCCCAGTCGAGGAGCACCTGGGCCGGATCGGCGACGTGACCGCCCCGGCGGACGCTCATCTTCCCGAGCAGTGCGAAGATGACGAGCGGCGGCAGGGCGACAAGGGTCAGGCTCACCCGCCGGAGATTGGCGCGCGCGCTCCGAATGCTGCTCTCGATGAAGCCCTGCCGGTCGGCCGTGTCGAGGCCGCTGGCCATCTGGCGCAGCCGTCGCCGCTGCCAGGTCAGCCAGATCGTGGCCAGGAGAAGCAGGATCGCCGCGAAAGTCGTCAGTCGGCCGGGCGCGGCCAGGAGCGCGAACACGCTTCCCCCGACGAGCACGAGCGCGAGCGCCCAATCCGCATAAGCGAGAAGTCGCCCCTGCCGCCGGGCACGCCTCGCCAGCGTCTTGAACTTCTCGGCTTCCGCCGCGTCCGGCTGCCGCCAGAGCTCGGCGAGCTCCTGAAGCTCCGGGTCGGTCATGAGCGCCCCTCCATGATCGATTGGAGGGTCGACTTCGCCCGCTGGCAGCGCAGCATCACGGCGTTGGGCGAGATCCCGAGGATGACGGCCATCTCGCTATAGCTGAAGCCTTCCAGGCAAAGCACCATCGCCTCCCGCTGGGGTATCGGCAGCCGCTGGATCGATTCCACCAGCAGCCTTTTCTGGTCCTTGCGGAGCGCGACCTCGTCCGGCGGCGGCGCCGCCGAGGCGAGGTCCGGCGGAAGCTCGACCTGCCTCGGCTCGCGGGCGCGTTTCGACGCGTGGGAAATGCACCGCTTCTGGGCGATCGAGGCCGCGAAGGTCGTCAGCGAGGCGTCGCCGCGATAATTGCGCAGCGCCACCCAGATGGCGAGCATGATGTCCTGGACGAGCTCGTTCCGGAGCGAAGGATCGACTTCGTAGGACAGCGCGATCCGGGTGATCAGCCCGGTGCAGGACGAGCTCACCTGAGCGAAGAGTTCGTCCTTTGAGCCGTTCGCGGCCATTGCTACACGGTGCCCCAGGCCGGAGCCCGCACCGGCCGAGCGCTTAGTGCAGGATCGTGGCGGGAAGATCAATTCGCCCGCCGGAAAGGAAGCGAGTTCCATGGAGCGCAGCGCCCAGAATAGCGGCACGATCGAGGTCCGAAGCGCCCACCGGTTCGACACCGTCCGGCTGGAGGCCTGGCTGAAGCGGGAGGTCGAGGGCTATCGGGGGCCGCTCGCCGTCGAGCAGTTCCGCGGCGGCCAGTCCAACCCGACCTACAAGCTGATCACTCCCGGCCGGTCCTACGTCCTCCGCCGCAAGCCGCCCGGCAAGCTTCTGCCCGGCGCCCACGCCGTCGACCGCGAATATCGGGTCATCTCGGCGCTCGGGGCGCAGGGTTTCCCGGTCGCCCGCACCTATGGCCTGTGCCTCGACGAGTCGGTGATCGGGACGCCTTTCTACGTCATGGAGATGGTCGAGGGCCGGATCTTCTGGGAGGCCGATTTCCCGCAGGTGCCCGGCGAGGAGCGGCCGGCCTATTTCGACGCGATGAACGCGGCGATCGCCCGGCTCCACCTGATCGATCCGCTCGCGGCGGGCCTCGGCGACTATGGCAGGCCGGGCAATTATTTCGAGCGCCAGATCGGCCGCTGGTCGAAGCAATATATGGGCGACGTCGAGGCCGGGAGGGTCGACGCCATGGACCGGCTGGTCGAGTGGCTGCCGCGAAACATCCCGAACGACGATCAGGACGCCCGGATCATCCACGGCGATTTCCGCTGCGACAACATGATCTTCCATCCCGCCGAGCCCAGGGTGCTCGCGGTGCTCGACTGGGAGCTGTCGACGCTCGGCCACCCGCTCGCCGACTTCACCTATCATCTGATGGTCTGGCGGATGCCCGCGGGGGTCTCGACCGGCCTCGCCGGGCTCGACCTGCCGGCTCTGAACATCCCGTCCGAGGCCGAATATGTCGCCGCTTATTGCCGCCGCACCGGGCGCGACGGGATCCCGGACATCGACTTCTACATGGCCTTCAACATGTTCCGCCTCGCCGCCATCGTCCACGGCATCAAGGGCCGCCTGGTCCGCGGCAACGCCTCCTCGGCCCATGCGGCCGAGATGGCCGCCAGCCTCGAGCCCCTGGCCGAACGCGCCTGGGAGCAGGCCCTGCGAGCGGGCGCCTGACCTCCGGCGACAGATTTGGGGACAGGTACCGGTACCTGTCCCCATCCCCATCCTCATCCGGGCACGAGATTGGTGAGATTTGGGGGACAGGTACCGGGTGAGATTTGGGGGACAGGTACCGGTACCTGTCCCCATCCTGCACCATCCTGCAAATCGCCTCTACCGGTTTCCGTCTCGCCGGAGCGGGCGGCCGAGCGGGCGGCCCGAGCGCTCCGCGGCGCGGATGGAGTCGCGATCCGAGTCGGCAAGGCCGGAGTCGAGGAAGGCCCGCCAGTCGTCGATTCGTCCCTGCATCGCCGCCACGTCGGTAATCCCGTCGCCGGCCAGCCCGAGATGGGTTCGGGCACTCGACCACGGCCAGTGCTCGGGCCGCTCGACGAGCCGGGCGCGCACGGGGTTGAGTTCGACGTAACGCAGACAGACGTGGAGATGGGCCTCGTCCATCGCCACCGATCCGTAACGGCCCTGCCAGAGGCACCCGCGCCAGCCCTCGCGCTGGTTGATCCGCCAGGTATATTGGCGATGGACGGGCCCGAACAAGCGGCGCAAGCCCGCCTCGTTTTCCGGGACGAGGATGATGTGGACGTGGTTCGGCATCAGGCACCAGGCCCAGATCGCGGTCGCGGAGTCGCCGGCCCACCGCCGCAGCAATTGCAGATACAGCCGGTAATCGTCGTCGCTGAAAAAGGTCCGCTGGCTGCGATTGCCGCGCTGGGTGACGTGATGCGGAATGCCCGGCAGGACCAGGCGAGCGACACGGGGCATGACTTCCTTATGCGATAAGCGTCGGGTTTGGGCAAGCGAATTGCCAAAAGCGCGAAAAACGCTCGCCCCTTCGCGCTTCCGAGTCGGCGTCGGGGACGGTTCAGCGCCCGGGACAGCTCAGCGCTTGAGGACATAGCGCTCCGGGACAGGTACCGGTACCTGTCCCCACCAAGCCACAGCGCTCCGGGCGCTTAGGGACAGGTACCGGTACCTGTCCCCCGCCCCACGGCACGCGACAATCTATCGACCTCCGCGCTTGCTCGACGGCATGAACTCTGTCGCACCCAAAGCCGCAAAGCCGCGAAGCCGCAAAGAATCTGTGGCTCGCTCCAGCGGCGCGCCACGAATTTTTAGCTGTTCAGCCGCAAATCCGGTCATGTCGCTGCGCGGAATTCATGTTCTTCGACCGGTAAATCGCGCGGGAACCCATGAAATCCGGCATCCGGCGCCGAATTTCCATCTAGAATCGCAAGCTTCGCCGCCAGCGGCCCATAAGACGCTGGTTTTAAAACGAAAATGTCCCCCTGCAAAAAACCATTCTCCTATTTGTTCATTTTATGTTTCATAATAGGGATGGACAGAACCGAGTCGCGCTCCGCGCCTTCGCCCGGGCCGGCGTCCGATGACGCCGCCTCGCCCCTCGACCCCACCGCCGGCCGGGACCTGCTCGACTTCGAGCCGGTGCCGCTTCGCTACCGGACCGACGGCCTGACCCCCGACAAGCAGCGCGCCTATGTCGAGGCGCTTGCCGACACGGGAGTCGTCCGCGAGGCGGCGGCTCGGGCCGGAGTCAGCGAGCAGGCAGTCAGCCGCGCCCGCCGCCGCTCCGACGGTCGCGACTTCGACCGGGCCTGCGAGGCGGCCCACATGTTCGGCAGCCGGCGCCTTCGCTCGATCGCCTTCGAGCGCGCCGTCGAGGGCACCCTCAAAGGCCATTATTATCATGGCGAGCTGGTCAGCCAGGAGCGGATCTACGACAACCGCCTGCTCATCTACCTGCTCGGCAAGACCGGGCACCTCCTCGAACCGCCGAAGGAATGCCGAGCCATCTGCGACAATTGGGACGGGCATATGGAGGCCCTGGAACAGGGCATCGAGCCGCTTGGGCTCGCGTGGCCGGAGCTCGGCAAGGAAGGCGCCTCGCAAGTCTGGGAAGACGAAGAGACCGGAATCCTGCTCACGACCTTTCCGCCGCCCGACGGCTTCGAGGGCGAGGAGCAGGGCGTCTGGGACGGCGTCAACTGGTATTGCCGCACCCTGACGCCGGCCGAGCAGGCTGCGATCGGGGCTCGCGAATCCGGAGACAGCGCCGAAGCGCGTGCCCGGGAATGCGCCCGCCGCGACCTCTTCTTCGGCTTCGCCCCGGATGAAATTTTTTCCCCCGGGGAAGCCGAACCTTCCGAAACTTCCGAAAACTTCCGGGGAGACGGAGCTCGGCGAAGGGCCGGTCGAATACAAGTCCCTGATCCCCCCGCCCCCGTCATTCCGGCGAAGGCCGGAATCCATGAACACCGCGGTTCAACCGCTCGGCCAGCCGGGTCCATGGCCCCCGTACCAAGTCCGGGATGACGGCTCGGGGGCTTCCTCCCCGCCCTATCCCGGCGGCCGGTTTCGCTCTATCCGGGAGCCGGCGCGGCCTTGGGGGAAGCATGGCTGAGGAAGGAGCGGAGAGGCGGCTGCGGCGGGCGCTGAGGCAGATCGGCTGGGCGCGGCTCGCCGGGACCGCCGTCTTCCTCGTCATCGCTTTGCTTCTCGCCCGCTATTCCTGGCAGGTGCCGCTCGCCAGCGACGCCGAGCGGGCGCTCTACGACATACGCTTCGCCCGCGCCGCGACCCGGGTCGTCCAGGACGACCGGATCGTCCTCATCACCTATGACGACCAGACCCTGCGGGCGCTCCAGAAGCGCTCGCCGCTCGACCGCAGGGTCCTCGCCGAAGCGCTCGCCGCCCTGGACGGGATGAAGCCCAGGGCGATCGGGATCGACATCCTTTTCGATCAGCCCCAGGCCGAGGACCCGCAGCTCCTCGCCACGCTGAGGGGCATGAGGACCCCCACCCTGCTCGCTTATGCGGATCCGGCCGGGAATGAGGACCAGATCGGCTACGAGCAGCACGAATTCCTGCGCGCCTTCATCGGCCAGGCGCGGACCGGCCGCGTCGGCCCGGCCAGCATCAGGCTGGAGCCCGACGTCGAGGACGGCGTCGTCCGGCGCTGGCCGGAGCGCCGTGGCAACCTCCCGCCGCAGCTCGCCAACGCCATGAGCTCCGCCCACCCGGAGTTCGGCCGCTATTCCGGAAGCGTCGATTTCCTGCTTCCGGCGGAGGCGGAACGCCCGGTCTTCGCCAGCTTCGCGATCGACACGCTTCCGCTGCTCGGCGATGCGCTGCGCGGCCGGATCGAGGGCCGCTACGTCCTGATCGGCGGCAACATCAAGGACCAGGACGATTACGAAACGCCGATGAGCCGCCGGACGGGGCGCTGGACGAAGGGGGTGGAGGTCCACGCCCACATGCTCGCCCAGCAGCTCGACGGACGCCTGCGCCCGCCCGTGCCGCCTCTCGCCCTGTGGGCGATCGCGGCGGCCGTGGTGCTCGCCGGCGGGCTCGCCAGCCTGCTCGAGGCGCGCGGCTGGCGGCTTGCTTTGGTGCTTGCCGTGCCGCTCCTGCTCCTCGCCGCCCTGCCTTTCGCGCTCCAGCAATGGGGCATGGACACTTACGGCCTGCCGGCCTTCGGCTGGCACCTCGGCTGGGCCTTCGCCTTCGCGGCCGTTGGAACCGCCGCCCACGCGGTCGGCTCGGAGCAGCGCCGCTTCGCCCAGGCCACGCTCGGCAAATATCTCCCGGCCGACGTCGCCGCCGAAATATTGAAGGACCCCGAGCGGCTCAGCCTGCGCGGCGAGAAAAGGCAGATCTACGCGCTGTTCTCGGACCTCGAAGGCTTCACCAGGCTCAGCCACGCGATCAGCCCGGAGCAGCTCTCGAGCCTTCTCAACCGCTATCTGGACGTGCTGAGCGAGGTCGTCCTCCGCCACGGCGGCACCATCGACAAGTTCGTCGGCGATGCCGTCGTCGCCTTCTGGGGAGCGCCGATCGCCCGCGAGGACGATGCGGACCGGGCGGTCCGCGCCGCCATCGCGATGTACGAAGCGGGCGAGGAATTCCGCCGAAGCGCCGGCCCCGGCATGCCGCCGATCGGCTGCACCCGCGTCGGCCTTCACAGGGGCGAAGCGGTGGTCGGCAATTTCGGCGGCGAGGGGCGGATCCAATATACCGCCCTCGGCGACGCCATGAACACCGCGTCTCGCCTCGAATCCGCGAACAAATTGCTTCATTCGACCATCCTCGTCAGCGCCGAGGCGAAACGGGAGACGGGGCTCGACCTGTTCCGCCCGCTCGGCCGGATCGTGCTGAGCGGGCGGGCGACTCCGGTCGAGGTCTGGGAGCCGGTGCCCCATCTTTCCGGCGAAGAGCGGCAGCGGCTGAACGGCCTCTGGCTGGCCTTCGAAGCCGGCGACCGCGAGGCGCTGGCCGAGCTCCGGGCGATCGCCGCCGAGGGGAAGGATGCGGCCCTGGCCGATTTCGTGTATCGCCTGGGACAGGCAGGTCCGGGAGGTCATTTTGTCTTGGGGTCCAAATAGCCTGTTCGCGCGCCCGCTGATCGCGGCCGCCCTCCTGCTCAGCGCCGGTGCGGCCATGGCGGACATCCTGGTGGTGCGCTCCACGGGGCCTTCCGCCAAGGGCTTCCCGCCGGGCAAGCGCCTGCCCGAGAGCGCCCGGATCAGCCTCAAGGCGAACGATCAGCTGACGGTCCTCGACGGCCGCGGCACGCGCGTCATCCGCGGTCCCGGCACCTTCACCGCCGGCGCTCCCGCCGCCGGCCGGGTCGCTTCGGCCGCTCCGGCGGCCGGGCGGCGGGCCCGGATCGGCGCCGTTCGAGGAATCGAGGGCGGCGAGCTCCGGCCGCCGAGCATCTGGCATGTCGACGTTTCGCGCAGCTCGAACGTCTGCGTCGCCGATCCGGCGAAGGTGACTCTGTGGCGGGCGGATCCGGCGCAGGCGCTGACGCTGGACATCGGCGGCCCGGGCGGCCGCTCGAGGCGGCTGACCTGGCAGCCGGGCTCCAGCACCCTCGCCTGGCCCTCCGACCTGGCGGTCGCGGAAGGCGCCGAATATCGCCTGTCCTGGGCGGGAGGAGCGACCCCCACGACGCTCCGCTTCCGGACCATGGGCAGCAGGCCCGCCGGCCTGGAGGACATGGCCCAGGCCCTGATCCGCAATCAGTGCGAGGCGCAGCTCGACCTGTTCATCGAGACCGTGAAATTGCCCGGCTAGCGGTGCGGGAGGCTGCAACCTTCTCCCCTCCCTTCCAGGGAGGGGAATATCAGCGCCCACGGCCTGCGCCGGCATGAACCGTGCTCCCCTACCCCGTCGGGAAGCCGCGCTTGCGCATCAGCGCCTTCACGTCCGGATCGCGGCCGCGGAAGAGGCGATAGGCTTCGGCGCGGTCGGTCTCGTTGCCGGTCGACAGCAGGGTCTCCCGGAAGCGGTCGGCGGTCGCCTTGTCGAACGGATTGCCCGCTTCCTCGAACGCCGCCCAGGTGTCGGCGTCCATCGTCTCCGACCAGAGGTAGGAGTAATAGCCGGCGGAATAGGCGTCGGACGAGAAGAGGTGGTTGAACTGAGGCAGGCGGTGCCGCATCGCCAGCTCCTTCGGCATCCCGATCTTCGCCAGCGCCTCCCGCTCGAACCTGTCGGGATCGACGACCCCGTTCGGGTCCATGTGAAGCATCATGTCGACGATCGCCGACGAGAGATACTCCGCGGTGGCGAAGCCCTGGTTGAAGGTCGAGGCCTTCTCGATCTTCTCGATCAGCGCCGCCGGCATCGGCTGCCCCGTCTTGTAGTGCTTCGCGAAGCGGCTCAGCACCGGCTGGGTGAGCAGCCAGTTCTCGTTCACCTGGCTCGGATACTCGACGAAGTCGCGCGGCGTTCCGCCGAAGCTGGGATAGTGGACGTTCGACAGGAAGTAATGGATGGCGTGGCCGAATTCGTGGAACAACGTCTCGGCGTCGTCGAGGCTGATCAGCACCGGCTGGCCGGCGGCGGGCTTGACGAAATTGTTGTTGTTGGAGCCGAGCACCACGTCGTCGCCGAGCAGTCCGGCGCGGCTTCGATAGGTGGTCGCCCAGGCGCCGGAGCGCTTGCCGGTGCGGGCATAATCGTCGCGGTAGAAGACGCCGACCTGCTTGCCCGAATCGCGGTCGGTGACGCTGTAGACCCGGATGTCCGGGTGCCAGGTCGGAACGGTGCCGGTGATCTCCTTGAAGTCGAGTCCGTACAGCTCGCCGGCCGCCCAATATGACGCGGCGATGATGTTGTTCAGCTCGAAATAGGGTTTCACCTCCTCCTGGGTGAGGTTGTAGCGCTGCTTGCGGACCTTCTCCTGATAGTAGCGATAGTCCCAGGGCTCGATGGTGAGGTTGCGGTCGGTCTTGCGGGCGAGCGCCTGCATGTCCGCCACTTCCTCCTTCACCCGGGCGACGGCGGCGGGCCAGACGCGGTTCATCAGGTCCAGCGCCTTGGCGGGCGACTTGGCCATCGTGTCCTGCATCCGGAACTCGGCATGGCTGGAGAAGCCGAGCAGCCTGGCGCGGTCGGCGCGAAGCTTGACGATCTCCGCGATGGTCTGGTTGGTGTCGTTGGTGCCGCCATTGTCGCCGCGGTTGACGAAGGCGCGCCACACCTTCTCGCGAAGCGCCCGGTTGTCCGCATAGGTCAGGATCGGATCGACCGCGGAGCGGGTGTTGACGATCGCGAAGCTGCCGGCGGGCAGCTTGCGCTCCTGGGCGGCGGAGGCCGCGGCGGCCTTGACGTCGGCGGGGACGCCTTTCAGCTCCGCCTCGGTCGCGGTGATGTGGGTGCTCTCGTCGGCCAGCACCTTCTCGCCGAATACCGCGAATTTCTCGGCGAGCTGCGAATTATAGGCGGTCAGCTGCTGCTTCTGCTCGGCCGACAGGTTGGCTCCGCGGCGGACGAAGCTGTCGTAGAGGCGGGTGACCAGGCGCTGCTGCTTGGCGTCGAGGCCGGCGCTTTCCCGCGCCTCGTAGACCGTCTTGATGCGTTGGAAGAGCTTCGGGTTGAGGATGATCTCGTCGCTCGCGGCGGAGAGCTTGGGCGACCATTCCTTCTCCAGCGCCTGGTAGGCGGGAGTGGTCATGTTGTCGGTCATCACTCCGAACAGCGACAGCACCCGGTCGAGCCGCTGCCCGGCTTTCTCGAGCGCCTCGACGGTGTTGGCGAAGGTCGGCGCTTCCGGGCTGTCGGCGATCGCCAGCACCTCGCGGCGCTGCTCGTCGATTCCGAACTGGATGGCTTCCGGGAACAGCTCCGGCTTCACCTGGTCCCAGGGCGGAACGCCGTCATAGGGGCCGGTCCAGTCGGCGAGCAGGATGTTGTCGGGAACGGTTACCGCGGGCCCGGCGGGCGCCTCGGCCACGGCGGCCTCTTCGGATGCGGGCATTTCGGAAGTCCTGCTTGTGGTTGCGCAGCCCGCGAGGGCCAGAGCGGCCGCGCCGCCGAGAAGGATGGATTTCAAAGTGGGTTCTCCGGAGTTTCGGACGGGGAAAGATGCGGCGTCCCCTATAGGATCAAGGCTTAACCTGCGGCAACTCGCCTGACCTTGCGAATTTGCAGGCGCGGCAATGCCTTCCCGACTCGTCTCGGCGCGGGAAAGGAATCGTTCGCCGCAAATCGCGTGGAAAGCCATGGCCTTGGACCTGTGGATAAGTCAGCTTCGGGCATGGTTCCTGTCGGGGGAGTGGCGGTGCTCAACATCCTGATCGTCGAGGACGATCCCTTGCTTGCCCAGACGGTGAAGAGCCTCGTCGAGCTCAACCCGCGCTTTCGGGTCACCGCGCTCGCCAACGATCTCGCCAGCGCCGTCGCGGCGGTCGAGGCGCGCCGGCCCGACCTGGCTCTGGTCGACCTCCAGCTCGCCAACGGAAGCAGCGGCTATGCGGTCGCCGCGAGGCTTCATGACGTCGGCATCGCCTGCCTGTTCACCACCGCCAGGGCGCCGGGCTTCGCTGTCCGCGATCTCGCCATCGGCTGCCTGCAAAAGCCCTATCGCGAGGAGGATCTCGTCCGCGCCCTCACCGAGGCCGAGGACATCCTTAAGGGCCGGTCGAGGCTGATCCTGCGCCGGCGCCTGCCCGAGCCGCTGGAAATCTATTCGGAGGAAGCGGAGCCGGATCAGCCCGGCTTCGTCCTCGGCGTCGGCGGCCGAACCTCCTGGATGGCCAGGCTGAAGAAGCTGGTGCTCCGACCTTCCTCGTTCAGAAGCGCCGCGCCCGTCGCATCATCCTCACCCTGAACCTGTTTCAGGGTCCAGCCCTCCGCACGCGAGGCGGCGCGAGGCCGTATGCTGAAAACAAGTTCGGCATGACGACTGGGCCTACTCCCCCATCTGCTTCAACGCGGCCCCGGCCCCGCGGCGGATGACCAGATTCCTTATCTCCGTCATGTCCTCCATCGCGAAGCGCACTCCCTCGCGGCCGAGGCCGCTCTCCTTGACCCCGCCATAGGGCATGTTGTCGACCCGGTAGGACGGTACGTCGTTGATGACGATTCCGCCGACCTCGAGCCGGTCCCAGGCGTCGAGAGCCTTGAACAGGTCCCGCGTGAAGATGCCGGCCTGGAGACCGAAACGGCTGTCATTGACCTCCGCCAGCGCGTCGTCGAACCGGGTGAAGCTGGAGAGGACGGCGACGGGTCCGAACGCCTCCTCGCGGTAGAGGGTGGCGCAGCGATCCACGCCTTCGACCAGCGTGGCTTCCATCATCGCCCCGTCGCGCTTGCCGCCGCACAGCAGCTTCGCTCCGCCCTCGACGGCCTGGCGGATCCAGCTGTCGAGACGCTGCGCCTCGCCGGCGTCGATCATCGGGCCGATGAAGGTTTCGCGGTCGTGCGGATTGCCGGCGACGAGGGTCTTGGTCTTGCTCACCAGCCGGTTCTTCACCTCTTCGTAGATGTCGCCGTGGACGATGATGCGCTGGACTCCGATGCAGCTCTGGCCGGACTGGTAGAAGGCGCCGAAGACGATCCGCTCGACCGCGTCGTCCAGATCGGCATCGCGGTCGACGATGACGGCGGCGTTGCCGCCGAGCTCGAGCACGACCTTCTTCTTGCCGGCCTTCGCCTTGAGGCTCCAGCCGACGGCGGGGGAGCCGGTGAAGCTGAGCAGCTTGAGCCTGTCGTCCGTGGTGAACAGCTCGGCGCCTTCTCGGTGCGCGGGGAGGATCGAGAAGGCGCCCCTGGGCAGGTCCGTCTCGGCCAGCACCTCGCCGATGATCAGAGCGCCCAGCGGGGTCCGGCTGGCCGGCTTCATCACGAACGGGCAACCGGCCGCCAGAGCGGGCGCGACTTTGTGGGCGGCGAGGTTCAGCGGGAAGTTGAACGGCGAGATGAAGCTGCACGGTCCGATCGGCACCCGCTTCCAGAGGCCCTGATAGCCGCGCGCCCTGGGGCTGATGTCGAGCGGCTGGACCTCGCCCGTCATCCGCACGCTCTCCTCGGCCGCGATCCGGAACGTGTCGATGAGCCGGGTCACCTCGCCTTCCGAATCGCGGATCGGCTTCCCGGCCTCGACGCAGAGCGCGTAGGCGAGCTCGTCGAAGCGCGCCCTGAAGCGCTCCACGCAATGCTGGAGCACCGCCTGCCGCTCATAGCCCGCCATTCGGGCCATCGGCTCGGCGGCCGCCGCCGCGGCGGCGATGCCCGAGTCGATCGTGTCGGCATCGGCCAGAGCGCAGCGGAAGGCGACCTCGCCGCTATATTTGTCCCTGACCTCGAGGTCCGCGTTGGGCTGCCGCGCCTCGTTGGCGAGGTAGAGCGGATAGACGTCCTTGAGCCTGGTCATCTCTCCGACCTCCAACTTCCGTCCTTCCGGCGCAAGCGGAATGACGGAGGCGCACGACCGCCGAACGCGCTTGAAAGCCTCTCTCGCTTTGGCTCATAGTCGCGGCTCCTGGGGGGTGTATTTTCCGATGGGGGCGAGCCGGAATCTTGCGTTCGGCGCACTGGCGGCCTCGCTGCTTCTGGCGCTCGCCGTCTTCCTTCCCCCCGCCGGGGCCCAGCAGAATGCCGGCGGTCATTATGTCGGGGTCGCCACCTGCGCCGGCTCGACCTGCCACGGCCGGAGCGAGGCGACCGGCGCCGTCGTCCGCCAGGACGAGCTGCGCCTGTGGCAGGATCCTTCCAGCCCCGCCGGAGCCCACAGCCGCGCCTGGCGGGTCCTGACCGAGCCGCGGGCGAAGGCGATCGCCGCCCGCCTCGGAGTCGGCGAAGCGGCGAGCGCCCCGATGTGCCTCGGCTGCCACGCCACCCCGGCGTCGGCGGGCGCCCGCGGCGCCCGCTTCCAGCTCTCCGACGGGGTCGGCTGCGAGAGCTGCCACGGCCCCGCCTCGGGCTGGCTCGCCAGCCATTATGCCGTCGGAGGCACCCACGCCGCCAACGTCTCTCGCGGCATGGCTCCGCTCGAAAATCCGCGCGCCCGCGCCGGCCGGTGCCTCGACTGCCATTTCGGAAGCGAGGATTCCGGCCAGTTCGTCGACCACCGGATCATGGCCGCCGGCCACCCGCGGATCAGCTTCGAGCTCGACCTTTTCACGACGCTCCAGCAGCACCATGACGAGGACGGCGACTATATCCGGCGCAAGGGGCGGCCCAACGGGGTCACCACCTGGGCGGTCGGCCAGGCCATGGCTCTGGAGCGCTCGCTCAGCCTGTTCGCAACGCCGGGGCGGGGGACGGAGGGGATTTTCCCGGAATTCTATTTCTTCGACTGCCATTCCTGCCACCGGCGCATCTCCGACGATCCCCGCTTCGAACCCGGCAAGGTAGCCAATCCGGCGCGCCCGATCCCGGCGGGATCGCCGCCTTACAACGACGAGAACATGATCATGCTCGCCGCCGCCGCCCGGGTCGCGGCCCCCGGGGTCGCGCCGCGCTTCGAGCGCGACAGCCGCAACTTCCATGCCGCATTGTCGAAAGACCGCGGGGCCGCCCTCGCCGCCGCCGCCGCGCTGAAGGCAAGCGCGCGCGCGGTCGCGGACGACCTCTCGAGCGGCGTCACCCGGGCGCAGGTGTTCGAGATCATCGACAGCATCGCCGGCAACGCCATCTCGCCGCGCTTCACCGATTATGCCGGCAGCGTCCAGGCGGTGATGGCGGTCGACACCTTGCTGTCCTCGCTCGGCGCCGGCGCACCGGAATCGATCCGGGCGGACATCAACAGCGCCTATCGCGCCGTTCGCGATCCCAACGCCTACGATCCCCGTGAATTCAGGGCGAGCCTGGGCCGGGCCGCCGCCGCGATCAGGAAGCTGAAGTGATGAGGGCGCGCGGCCTCAGCGCCATCGCCGCCCTCCTCACCGCCTCGTGCGGCGGCGGCGGCGGAGGTGGCGCCCCCCCGCCGCCGCCGCCGCCCGCTCCGCCGCCGCCGCCGCCGGCCAGCCGGCTCTATGACGTCCCCGCCGCCCTTTCCCTGAACCAGGCCGAGGTCCAGCGGATCGTCGCGCAGGGCGTCGCCGAGGCTCAGGCGCGAGCGCTGCCGGCGACCTTCGCCGTGGTCGACCGGGTCGGCAACGTCCTCGCCGTCTTCGCCATGAACGGCGCCAGTCCGCGCCTCCAGGTGCCGCGGGGACCCAATGGCAGCCTCCACGACCTGCAGGGCGTCGACGCGCCCGCCGTCGCGGGAGCGATCGCCAAGGCGATCACCGGCGCCTACCTGTCCTCCGGCGGCAACGCCTTCTCGACCCGAACGGCGAGCATGATCGTGCAGGAGCATTTCCCGCCCTCGGTCGCGGCTCGCGGGCTGGAGAGCGGGCCGTTGTCCGGAGTCCAGTTCAGCCAGCTGCCCTGCTCCGATCTCGCCGCCCGCTTCAACGGCAATGCCGGCGCGGCGGCCTTCATCGGACCGAAGCGCTCGCCGCTCGGCCTCGCGGCCGATCCGGGCGGTTTCCCGCTCTACAAGAACGGAGTGCTGGTCGGCGGAATCGGGGTCATGGCCGACGGGGTCTACGGCTTCGATCCCGAAGTGCAGGACATCGATCGCGACCAGGAGGAAGCGATCGCTCTGGCGGCGAGCACCGGCTTCGCCGCGCCGGCCGAGATCCGGGCGGAGCGGATCAGCGTCGACGGCACCCTGCTGCGCTTCTCCGACGCGGCGCCGGGCGACCTGGTCTCGAACCCCTCCGCCGCGCCCGGCTTTGCCGCGATCAACGGCAGCGCCGGCGCGCTCACCACCGTGCGCGGCTATTATGACGCGAGCATGGGGGTGCTCGACGGCCGCGCCTACGGTACCGAGGCCTCCGGCATTCGCCCGGCGTCGGCCGCCGAATTCTCCAACCCCGATGCCTTCGTCCTGTCGAACGGCGCCGGCGCCAACCGCTATCCCGCGCGCACCGGCACCGACGGCGCCCTCGCCGCCGCCGAAGTCGCCGCCCTGCTCGAGGAGGCGTTCAAGGTGATGAGGTCGGCGCGCGCCCAGATCCGCCGGCCGCTCGACAGCCGGGCTCAGGTCAGCATCTCCGTGGTGGACAGCAACGGCGCCTTGCTCGGCCTGGTGCGCTCGCCGGACGCGCCGGTGTTCGGAATCGACGTCTCGCTCCAGAAGGCGCGCACCGCCGCCTTCTTCTCGAGCGCCAGCGCGGCCGCGGCGGTGGAAGCGAGCCCCGATCCGGACGTCCGCCAGTTCATCCCGGCGGCGCGGGCCTTCCTCGTCAATCCCGCCGCCTTCGCCGGCGGCTTCGCCTTCGCCAGCCGGTCGATCGGCAACATTTCCCGCCCCTATTTCCCCGACGGCGAGCTGGGCCGGCCGCCCGGCCCCTTCTCGCGCCCGATCGCGGAGTTCAACCCCTTCTCCACCGGCCTCCAGTCCGCCCTCGTCGAGGCCGATTTGAAGGCGCATGTCGCCTTCGTCCTCGGCGGCGCCGACACGCCCCAGACCTGCACCCAGACGCCGCGCCTCGCCAACGGAATGCAGATCTTTCCGGGTTCGGTGCCGATCTATCGCGGCACGACTCTGATCGGCGGCATCGGCGTTTCCGGCGACGGCATCGACCAGGACGACATGATCGGCTTCCTCGGCCTCCACAATGCCGGCCTGCGCCTCGGCGGGTTCGGCAATGCCGATCCTGCGAGACGGGCCGACCAGATCGTCGTTCAGGTCGGCAACGGAGTCCGCCTCCGCTACGTCGCCTGCCCGTTCGCCCCCTTCCTCGGCTCGAACGAGCAGAATGTGTGTCAGGGGAAGTGAGCGTCGCGGGGGCGATCGCGGCTCTGCTGGCGGGGACGTCTCCGCAGATTGCCGACGTGGATCGTCATCCCGGACTCGATCCGGGATCCATGAACGCCGCCAGCACCGGACTGGCCCAGTCCGTGTTCATGGATTCCGGCCTTCGCCGGAATGACGAACGGGCCCTTCAGGATCCGCCGGCCGAAGATCCCCTCCCGAACACCCCCACGGAGGAAGGCCGCCGCCGCCCCGGAATTCCGCAGAGCGAGCTCGAAGACCCGGTGAGCCAGGTCAATCCCGATGCCGTGCGCGCGCCGCCGCCCGAGGCCTTCCCCACCGACCAGATCCCGGTCCCCGATCGCTGGCGCCTCATCGAGACGCTCGGTGTCGTCAAGGAACGCTGGTTCGATCCCTACAACCAGAACACGCTGAAGGGGGACCGGCCACTATGCATCCCCACTCCCGAGGAGCAGGCGAAAAGGCGCGAGGAGGGCCGGCCGAAATGCCGCACGCCGCGTTTCCTCGGGCTCGATGAGGACGAGTGGTTCTTCGTCGTCAACGCCATCTCGGATACGGTGGTCGAGCCGCGCACCTTTCCCATTCCGGTGGGCGTTCAGACGACGGCGGAGCCCGGCAGCAACGACGTTTTCGGCAGGAACGACAGCCTCGTCCTGTCGCAAAGCTTCATCGCCGGCGTCGCACTCGTCAAGGGCTCCACCGCCTACATGCCGCCGCATGTCGAGTACCGGCTGACCCTCGCGCTCAACGTCAATTACGTCGACGTCGCCGAGCGGCGAGTGCTGTTCGTCGAGCCGAGCAAGGGCACCAGCCGGCTCGACTATGCGCTCGGGGTGCAGGAGCTGTTCGTCGACTATCACCTGCGCAACGTCTCCGACCGCTACGATTTCGACAGCGTCCGGGTCGGGATCCAGCCCTTCCAGCTCGATTTCCGGGGCTTCCTGTTCAACGACCAGCAGCTCGGAATCCGCCTGTTCGGCAACCGCGACAACAACCGCTTCCAGTACAATCTGATGGCGATCTGGAGGCTCGAGAAGGACACCAACAGCGGCCTCAACAACGTCCTTCAGGCGCCCCGCAAGGACTGGATCCTCGCCGCCAATCTCTACCGGCAGGATTTTCCCTTCGTCGGCCTGACCAGCCAGGCGAGCCTCACGGTCAACGTCAACCGCGAACGCGGCGACATCGAGGTGGACGATAACGGTTTCCCGGTCCGCCCCGCCCTCATCGGCAATCTGCGCGCCCGCAATTACGAAGTCGCCTATCTCGGCTACAGCGCCGACGGCCGCATCGGCCGGATCAATCTCTCCGCCTCCGCCTACGGCGCTTTAGGCTGGGACCGGAACAACATCTTCACCGGCGAGACCGGCAAGATCCGAAGCTTCTTCCTCGCCGCCGAGCCGAGCTACGATCTGAACTGGATGCGCTTCCGCGGCGCCTTCCTCTTCGCCAGCGGCGACGGCGAGCCTTTCGACGACAAGGAAGGCGGCTTCGACGCGATCTTCGAGAACCCGATCTTCGCCGGCGCCGACACCAGCTACTGGATACGCCAGTCCATCCCCTTCGCCGGCGGAGGCCGCGCCGTCTCGGTCAACGGCCGCAACGGCATCCTGAATTCGCTCCGCTCATCCAAGGAGCAGGGCCAGTCCAACTTCAACAATCCCGGCACCATCCTGCTCGGCGCGGGCGCCGATTTCGATCTCACCCCGGAAGTGCGAGTCAGCGGCAACGTCAACCACCTCTGGTTCCACAAGACGGCGGTTCTGCAGGCGCTTCGGGGCGAAGGGAGCATCCCCCGGGAGATCGGATGGGACGTCTCCGCCGCGGCGATCTGGCGCCCCGAATTGACGCAGAATATCGTCTTTCGCGCCTCGGCCGCCATGCTCCAGCCGGGGGCCGGCTTCAGGGATCTGTTCTTCAACTCGGACCGGGACAAACGCTATTATTCCGTCCTTCTGAACGCGATCGCGACCTACTGATGGGGAATCCGCTACGCGCTCTCTTCCGTTACCCCGCCGCAAGCCGGGGTCGCGGGTTGCGATGCGCCATTCTCGCGGGGATCCCGGCTTTCGCCGGGGTGGCGCTGATCGCCCTCGCCTCTCCCCTCTCGGCTTCCGAAGGCGAGAAGCCGGTCGCTCGCGATTATTCCCGGGTCCGCGCCGCCGCCGCGCCTCGGACCCAGGAATGGGATTCCGCCGAGGGGAAGAGCGCGGGCTGCGTCTCCTGCCACACGGACAGCGACCAGAAGACCATGCATTCGAGCCCGGCGGTGGTGCTCGGCTGCGTGGACTGCCACGGCGGCGATCCGGCGGTGAACGGGGACTCCGCCCTCCCGCACGGCGACCCGCGCTACGTCGCCGCTCGCGACAAGGCGCATGTGCTCCCCAAATATCCGAAATCCTGGCACTGGCCGTCGAGCGCCAACCCGAAGCGCAGCTATACCCTGCTCAACCAGGAGAGCCCCGAATTTGTCCGCTTCGTCAATCCGTCCGACTATCGGGTCGCCCGCGAAAGCTGCGGCGCCTGCCATATCGAGGTGATCGAGGCGGCCGAGCGCTCGCTCATGGCGTCGGGCGCGATGTTTTGGGGCGGGGCCGCCTACAATAACGGCATCGTCCCCTACAAGAATTACATGTTCGGCGAGGCCTATACCCGCCACGGCGAGCCCGCCAAGATCGTCTCTCCGCCGAACCCGCAATCGATCACGCCGGAGCAGAAGGCGCGCGGGGTGCTCGCCGAGCTCTATCCGCTGCCGACCTGGCACGTCGTCCCGCCCGGCGACGTCTTCCGGGTGTTCGAGCGCGGCGGACGGACGATCGGCACCCAGTTCCCCGAGATCGGCCTCCCCTCCCCTTCCGGCTCCATCCAGCGGCTCGAGGAGAGCGGCCGGCCCGACATCCGCCAGTCGAACCGCGGCCCCGGCACCGGCCTGCGGGTCGCGATTCCGGTGCTCAACATCCACAAGACCCGGCTCAACGATCCGTTCATGTGGTTCATGGGCACCAACGACCAGCCCGGCGACTATCGCCATTCGGGCTGCGCCGGCTGCCACGTCGTCTACGCCAACGACCGCGAGCCGAGGCACAGCCTGACCTGGGCGCAATTCGGCCGCGACGGCCAGACGGCGACCGCGGATCCGACCATCCGGAACAAGGTGGAGGCACGCCATGCGCCGGTCGACGCCGCCCACGGGTCGCTCAAGGAGAAGGGGCACCCCGTCCGCCACGCCTTCACCCGGGCCATCCCGACCGCGCAGTGCATGAGCTGCCACATGCACCAGCCCAACATCTTCCTGAACTCCTTCCTCGGCTACACGATGTGGGACTATGAGGCCGACGCCGACCTGATGTGGCCGGGGCCGGAGAACCGCCTTCCGAGGAGCGGCGCGAAGGAGGAGCAGGCGCTCGGCCGCCAGCGTTACCCGAACGCCGCCGAGGCGCTCGAAATACTCGACCGCAATCCGGAGTCGGCGGCGACCCGAGGTCTGTGGGGCGACCTCGATTTCCTCCGCGAGGTCTACGACCGGGTGAACCCGCTGGCGAAGCACACCCAGTTCGCCGACTATCACGGCCATGGCTGGAACTTCCGAGCGGTCTACAAGCGCGACCGCGAGGGCAATCTGCTCGACGCCGGCGGGGGCCTGGTTTCGCCCGACGATCCGGAGAAGTTCCGCAAGGCCGGCGCGGCCGAGTTCGTCGCGCCCGGCGAGCAGAAGGGCAAGGCGGTCCACTTGATGGACATCCACGCCGAGAAGGGCATGCAGTGCGCCGACTGCCATTTCGCCCAGGACAGTCACGGCAACGGCTACATTTACGGAGAAGTCGCCAACGCCGTCGAGATCGGCTGCAAGGACTGCCATGGCACCGCCACCGAATATCCCAAGCTGCTGACCTCCGGCCCCGCCGCGCCCCCCAAGGGCACCAACCTCGCCTTGCTTCGCAACGAGGACGGCCGCCGCCGCTTCGAGTGGATGGTGAATGACGAAGGCCGGCGGGTGCTGGTGCAGCGTTCGATCGTGGACCCCGAGCTGGAGTGGGAAGTCTCGCTGGTCAGGGACACGGTCGATCCGCAGGGGCCGGGCTTCAACCTCAAGGCGGCGCGGGCGAAGCTGATGTCGAGCGAAGGCTCGGACAGCGGCCGCTACGTCTTCGGAAGCGGGGTCGCCCCGGAGAAACTGGCGCATAAAGACGATGAGATGGCCTGCTTCACCTGCCATCTGAGCTGGACGACGAGCTGCGGCGGCTGCCATTTGCCGATCGAGGCGAACTGGAAGACCAGAAGCCACAAATATGACGGCGCCGAGACCCGCAACTTCGCGACGTACAATCCGCAGGTGGCGCGCGACGACATGTTCCAGCTCGGCCGCCACCAGACCACCAAGGGGAATATCATAGCGCCGGTCAGGTCGAGCTCGGCGCTCATCCTGAGCTCGACCAACATCAACCGCGAAAGGATTTACGTCCAGCAGCCGCCGATCAGCTCGGCCGGCTTTTCGTCACAGGCCTTCGCTCCGCATTTCCCGCACACGGTTCGAAGGACCGAGACGAAAACGTGCACGGACTGCCACCTGTCGCGAGAGAACGACAATAATGCGGTGATGGCGCAGCTGCTCCTGCAAGGCACCAACTTCGTCAACTTCGTCGGCCTGCACGCCTATGTCGGCCTCGACGGCGCCTTCCAGGCCACCCGGGTGACAGAATGGGACGAGCCGCAGGCAGTGATCGGCTCCTACCTTCAGCGCTTCGCCTATCCCGACTGGTGGCGCCTTCACGTCGACCGCAACAAACGCGAGCTCACCAACTGGACCCGCGGCGGCAAGGGCTCGCGCGAGCAGTTCGCCAACCTCGTCCAGGATACGGGCGGAACCGTCGGCTGCCTCCAGCAGCGCGGCGAATATATGTTCGTCGCCGAAGGCAAAGGCGGCTTCCGGGTCTACGACGTCGCCAGCGTCGGCAACAAAGCCGTGTCGGAGCGGATCGTCACCGCCCCCTTCTCGCCGCTCGGCCACGACACGCGGGTCGACAGCCGGAACGCGACCTGCCTGGCGCTTCCGACCAACCAGCCGATCAGCCTCGGCCGAAACGAGGCGATCCGCCGCGACCATCCCGAGAATCAGGAGCAGGCCTTCCACCCGCTCTACCGCTACGCCGTCGTCACCGATGCCGAGGAGGGCCTGATCCTGGTCGACGTCGAGACCCTCGCCGACGGCGAGCCGCGCAACAATTTCCTCAAGCGCGCCGTGACGTGGAATGAAGCCGGGGTGCTGGACGGCGCCAGGCACGTCACCCTGGGCGGCCGCTACGCCTATGTCGCCGCGAAGGCCGGGCTCGTCGTCGTCGACCTCGACGACCCGCTCCGCCCGAGCCACGCCGCGACCGTCCCGCTCCGCGACGCGCGGGCCTCCGCGCTGCAATTTCGCTACCTCTGGGTGACCGACGCCGAGGGCCTCAAGCTGCTCGACGTGACCCGGATGGAGTCGCCGCGACTCGTCCCGTCGGGCACCGTCCCCCTCGCCGACGCCCGCCGGGTCTATGTCGCCCGCACCTATGCCTATGTGGCGGCGAAGACGGACGGGCTGGTGATCGTCGACGTCACCCGTCCCGAGGCGCCGCGAGTCCACCAGCGGACCACCTTCGGCGGCCGGATGACCGACTCCGAGGACGTCATAGTCGCCTCGACCAGCGCCTCCCTCTTCGCCTACGTCGCCGACGGCCGCGCCGGCCTCAAGGTACTCCAGCTCACCGCCCCCGACACCCAGCCCAATTTCTACGGCTTCTCCCCCGCCCCCATGCCCGACCTCATCGCCTGGGCGAAAACCCCGAAGCCGGCTCTGGCCTTGTCCAAGGGCCTGGACCGCGACCGGGCGGTGGACGAAACGGGCGGCCAGATCGCGGTCTTCGGGCGGCTGGGGTCGAGGCCGTTCACCAGGGCGGAGATGGAGCGGTTGTTCCTGAACCGGCGGGGGCTGCCCTATAAGGTGAGCGACGCGGGCGGGATGGAGGACTGGGTCCAGTAACGGCGCGGGCGCCGATCGGGAGAACGGACTCGGCCGTTCCCCCGAGGGCTGCCTGTTTACTCCCGCCTGCCCAGGAAGTGCAGGAGGAAGCTGAACAGGTTGATGAAGTCGAGATAGAGGGACAGGGCGCCCATGATCGCGCTCTTGCCCATGACCTCGGAGCCGGCCAGCTCGAAATAGAGGCTCTTGATGCGCTGCGTGTCATAAGCGGTGAGGGCGGCGAAGAGCAGGACGCCGATGACGCTGATCGCCAGAGCCATCGTGCCCGACTGCATGAACAGGTTGACGATCATCGCCGCCAGCAGCCCGACCACGCCCATGATCAGGAACGTGCCGAAGGCCGACAGGTCGCGCCTCGTCGAGTAGCCGTAGAGGCTGAGGCCGAGGAAGGCCGCCGCCGCGGCGAAGAAGGCCTGGGCGATCGACTCCCCGGTGAAGACGAGGAAGATCGACGCCATCGACAATCCCATGACGGTCGCGAACAGCCAGTAGAGCAGCTGCGCCGTCCCGGCGCTCATCCGGTCGACCCCGAAGCTCAGCGCCATGACGAACGGCAGGGGCGCGAATATGATCGCCCATTTCAGGATTCCGGGCCCGCCCAGAATGGTCGCGGCATAGCCGCTGCCGGCGAACAGCAGCGCAACGATTCCTGTCCAGAGCACTCCGGACGCCATGTAATTGTAGACCGAGAGCATATAGGAGCGCAGGCCCGCATCGAACGCGAGGTCCCGCGCCTCGGCGCCGGCGGCTCGGCCGAGGCCCGCCGGGCGGGAATAGGGTCTCGTGATCATCTCTATGCTCCTGATACCTATTAAAACCTCCAGTTTGTTGTGGGATAACAAACGCTTGAGGGCCAAGTTGGTTCGCGCGAAGGCACAGAAACGCAAAGCGCCGCGGGGCGGCGGGCGTGAACGGCTTCTCCTCGAACCGGTCGGGGGAGGCGCTGCGGTGGGAATGACCCGCGGCGCTGGAGAGGACTCGGCCGCTTCGCGACCTTTGTGTCCTTTGTGCGAACCCAAAAAGCTGCCTCTGCGTCCGCCGCCGCTGGCGGAGAGTCTCGCGGCTTCTTGTCCTGGTGTCCCGGCTTTCGCCGAAATCAGGGGTTAGGGTTCGCGCTTCTCGGCGGCCAGAAGCCGCACCAGAGGCTGGAGGTTCGGGCCGTAGCGAGCGAGCACGTCATGGTCTTCGGCGGTGTCGAAATGGGTGGTGAGGCGCTTGCCGTTCCAGTGGTGGATGGCGAACCACGGAGGGTCGGCGACGATCATCGGGCGGTCGTCGGGGCGGTCGGGGTCAAGGGGCTGGAAGTCGAGGGCGACCTGGGGGGCGGTGGAGGGGCAGACGGCGAGGATCGTGCCGGCCCATTGAGTGACTACGGGCCTGTGGAGGTGCCCGGCGATGACGGCGACGATATTGGCGTGCTCAGCGACGATCGCCGCCAACCTCTTCACCCAGTCCGCCTCGGGATTCTCGGTCATCCAGCTGTGGCCGCTCTCGATCGGGGGATGGTGAAGGACGAGGAGGGTCGGGCGGTCGGGCGCTTCCGCCAACCGTGCCTTCAGCCACGCGGCGCGGGTTTCGCAGAAGGCGCCGCCGTGGCGACCATCCTCGAGCGTGTCGAGGACCAGGATGAGCAGGTCCCCGGCTTCGATCGCATATTGGTGGAAACCGTCCGGCATCGGCGCGTCGGGAAAGCTGGCGCTGAAGGCGTCGCGGCCGTCATGGTTGCCGAGCGCGAAATAGACCGGGAACGGCAGGCCGGCGACAGCCTCCTTCAACCGGCCGTAGGATTCCGCGTCGTCGCCGGTGTCGGCGAGGTCGCCGGTGGCGAGGAGGAGGTCAGGCGGCGGCACCATCGCGCTCAGCGTCCTTAGGGCGGTGTCGAGCCGCCGCCGGTTGAGCTCATCCGGATTGCCGGGCTCGAACCCAAGGTGAACGTCGGTGATCTGGGCGATCAGCATCTAGCGCCGCGCCTCCGCGACCGCTTCCTCGCGTTTCTTGCCCCTCACCTTCCGACGGATCAGCATCGACGGCGCCCCCGCGTCCATATGGTAGTCATGGCACATCGCGCAGGAGGATGGCACCGCTTTCGAGCTTCCCTCGCCTCCGTGGCAGGTGCGGCAGCTCGCCAGGTCCGGGATGAGAAGGTCCGACGCGGCTTTGGAGCGCTCCGCCAGGTGGCAGCTCGAGCAGGTCTGGGTGGAGTGGGCGCGGTGATCGAACCAGCCCTTGTGCAGGTAGCGGACCGGGAAAGCGACCGGGCGGATCCGAAAGGCGAGCGACCCGGCCGGCGCGGACTCGACCTGGTGGCAGTCGAAGCAGGCGCCGCCGGGGGAGAAGACGCTTCGTATCGCGCGCTCGGCGCTGCCGGGGCCGCGGGCGAACCGGATCCGGTTGCGCAGATCGGGAGCGTCGCCGGGCCGGCGCCGCGCCGCCGGCGCGAGCACCGAGGGTCTCGGAGCGGCGCGGCCGCGGTAGAAGTCGCGAAGCTCGGCGACGACCTGAGCCGGCTCGCCGTGGCGGAGCGTTCGAGTCACGCCGCCGCTGCGGTCGAAGGCGAGATCGTGGCACATGGCGCAATCCTGCTCCATGTCGACCGGCTGGAAGCGGGCGCCGTCGGGCGCCGGGTCGTGGCAGTCCTTGCATTCGAGCGCCTGCCCGAAGCCGTAGGGGGCGCCCAGCCGCCGGGCCATCTGGGCGACTCCGCTGGTGCTCGACAGATGCAGAGCGTGGGGGAATTTGAGGCCGCTGTCCTCGCTCGGCCGCCGCGCCAGCGAAAGCCGCCGGAGCCGGGGGCGCTCGGCGTTCCAGCCGGCGATCAGGACCGGCGAGAATTCGGGATGGGAGCGGCCGAAATCGCCAGCGTCGGGGAGCGGAGTATCGGGAAGCTTCTTCCTCAGATCGCCGTGGCAATCGGCGCAGAAGCGCTGCGCCGTCACCGGCATCGCCTGCTTGCCCTCATGCTCGGTATGGCATTCGACGCAACGGCCCGGAGGGATGCCGAACTTCTCCTTGAAGGCCAGCTCGATCCGCCGCCAGCGGCCGAGGTCCGGCCGCGCCCGGGCGAGGCGGAACGGGTCGGCATGGTCGTGGACGGACGTGTGGCAGGTCCTGCAGGCGGTATCGCGAACCGCCTCGAACGGCTTGACGTGGCAGGCGGTGCAATTGTCCTTGAGCCCGGAATGGGCCGCGGAGAGGCTGCCCGAGGACCATATCTGGTCGGCGTGGAATCGGGCGAAGGTGTCGGCGCGCTCCCGGCGTTCGTAATAAGCCTTGATCGGCCAGGCGAGGCCGACGGCGAGCACGAGCAAGGCGAGCAGCCAGGCCATGAGGCGCTTGCCGGGGAGGACCGGGGCGAGCGTGAACAGCCGCTCGCCGCCCTTGTCGAGCTTCGCCTCCCCTTCCGCGATCCGCTCGACCGAGACGGCGATCTCGTCCGAGCCGGCGGGGGTCGGCATGAAGCGGAGGACGTGGCTGGCGATAAGCAGGTCGCCGCCGGTGCCGAGGTCGATCTCGCCGCGCGAGGCCTTGCGGCCGTTGAGCTCGACCGTGAGGCCGGGCTCGACGGCGACGTCCAGCCGGTCTCCGAGCCGCTCGATCGCGGCGTGGCGCAGGGCCACGGCGAGGTCGGTGAGGTGGACGTCGCAGGCCGGGTCGCGCCCGATCGCGAGCCTGTCCCCCTCGACCCGCCTCGTTCGAACGATCTCGCGGCCTTCGGCGCTGTGCGAGACGGTGCGGAGGAGGAAGCTCACAAGCCGCCTACCAGTAGAAGAAGACGCTGACGATGTGGGCGGCGAGCGCGGCGAGGAGGGCGAAGGTGACGGGGACGTGGACGTAGAGCCAGATTTCGAGCAGCGCCTTGATCCGAAGATGCTCGCGGATCCGGGCCAGCGCCGAGGCCTTGCGCTCGAGCAGGCCGACGACGCTTTCCAGCGCTGCGGCCTGGTCGGCGGTGGCGGAGGCGAGGCGGCTGCGGAGCCCGGCCAGGGCACGGGCGGTGCGGCAGGCCGGATAGCGGCCCGAAAGCCGGCGGTAGAGGCCGCCGGCGAAGGGATCGTCGTCGAGCGCGCCCCGGACGATCCGGGTGTCGTCGTGGCCGAGCGGCTGGGCGGCGGCGTGAAGCTGGCGGTCGAGCTTGAACAAGGCGTCGATCATCTGCGACCGGGTCATTTCCGAGCGGCTGGCGCCGAGCTGCCTGGGAAGCCTGGCATAAGCGACGATTCCGAAGAGGCCGGAAAGGACGACCAGAATCATCAGCGCATAGGCCAGGCTGTGGACGTTCCACCCGAACTGGAAGCCGGTGTGAAGGGTGGCGATCACGACCAGCGAAAGGCCGAGATAGACGTGGGCGCTGGTCCAGGCCTTGAGCGACCAGCGGCCGCGGGTCATGGCGCGCTTGCGAAGGCCGAGCAGGGTCAGCCAGAGGATGAGGAAAGTGCCGATCGTCCCCAGCGCGTAACCATAGGCGCTGCCGCCGTTATGCCGCGGCTGGACGTCGATCAGGGCGTAGCCGGCGAGGGCGAGAAGGGAGAGCGCCAGCGCGATCTTGAGCCACAGGAAGTCGCGGTGGCGAAGGAAGCCCTCGTGGCTGGCGCCGAGATCGGTGCGGGGGATGGAGCGGGACGCCATCATGCCGTCATCCCGGACTTGATCCGGGATCCATGAACACGGATCCGGGCCGCTTTCCGCCGGCGGTGTTCATGGATTCCGGCTTTCGCCGGAATGACGGCCTTCGAGCCGGGCCACGGTCAGGAACTGCTCGGGCGCGACCCGGATCGCGGCTCCCGTCGGGCAGGCCCGGACGCAGGCGGGGCCGCCGGATATGCCGGAGCACATGTCGCACTTCACGGCCATTTTCGGAGTCTCGGGCGAGACCCTCCGGTCGATCCACTTCCTGGGCGGCTCCCCCGGCCCGGGGCCGAGGCCGGCGACCAGCCAGGCGAGCAGAGGAGGCTTTTTCGGCGGCACCTTCTCCATGCGGATGACGCCGTAGGGGCAATTGCGCTGGCAATTGCCGCAGCCGATGCAGGTCTCGTCGATACGCACCTCTCCGTCGGGGCCGCGGTGGATGGCGTTGGGCGGGCAGTCGACCATGCAGTGCGGGTGCTCGCAATGGCGGCACGAGGTCGGCACGTGGAGATGAGCGTAGGTCTTGCCGGCTTCGCGGTCGAGACGCGAAAGGCCCTCATGGCTGTCGGCGCAGGCCCGCTCGCAATTGTCGCAGCCGACGCACAGGGTCTCGTCGATGAGGAGGACGTCGGTGGCCTCGCCGATGCCGTTCTCGACGAGGAAGCCGGCCACGGAGGAGTACATGTCGACGACTCCGCCGAAACTGTCCTTCCTGGCTTCGATGAAGTCGTTGAGCCGGCGGCGCGACGCCATGTCGCTTCGGGCGCGGGCGAGCAGGTCGGGCTTGCGATCGAGCAGCCGGCGGAAGGAGTCGCCGTCGATCCGGATCACCTCGGACTTGACCGCCGCCCGCACGGTAGCGGTCCGGCGGCCGCCTTCGAGCAGGGCCATCTCGCCGACATAGGAGCCGGCGGGGAGGTAGGAGAGGAAGACCGGCCGGCCTCCGATCGTCTTCTCCACCACCATCGAACCGAGGCGGATGACGAAGATGTCGCGGCCTTCCGTACCCTCCTCGATGATCGCCTCGCCTGCCCTGACGCTCTTCACCTCGGCCGTCTCGAGCACCTCGATGAGATCCGCCGGGGTGAGGCCGGCGCCGAACATCTGGAGGAGCTGGCGCTCGATCGATATCCGGGTGATCGCGCGCCGCGCCGCCGGAACCGCCGACATCAGCTTCAGCACCGCCATGCGCGGCACCTCGACCAGGATCGAATCCTCGGCCGCTCGCACGGTGGCGCCTCGGCGGCGGCCGGAGATCAGGCCGACCTCTCCGAAGATCGAGCCGGTGCCGATCGGCACGGTGAGCGAGGGATCGGCCGCGCTGATTTCGACCCGCACCGAGCCGCTCGCGATCCCGAAAAGGGAAGAACCGGGCGCCCCGCGCTCGAACACCATTTCGCCGGCTGGATAGAAGCGCACTTCGCTGTCGAGCATGAACTCCCGCATCTGCAGCGGCGACATGTCGTGAAGGATGGCGACATTGCTGCGCAGCATTTCGAGCCAGGCGTCGACCGAGCGGGCGACCGGCAGGTCGCGGAACTTCGCCTGCAGGATCGGTTCGTCGGCCGGCTTCAGGGCGAGGTTGCCGTTGACATATTCGACGACGTCATAGCCCTGGTTCATGCAATGCTTGATCAGCGGATAGCCGGCGAGCGCTCCGATCACGAACAGGCCCGGCACATTCGTCTCGAAGGTCGGCGACAGCTTGGGATAAGCGAGTCGGTCGGGGCTGGTGAACTCCACCCCGCAGGCCTCGACGAAGGCGCGCGGCGGGGCCGAGCCCATGCGGGCGATGACCCGGTCGCAGCGCGCCTTCAGCTCGCCGTCGCGGGTGTCGAAGGTGATCGTGCCCGGCTCGATCGAGGAGGCGGTGGTCTCGCGAAGGACGGTCAGCCTGCCCTCCGCCTCGGCGGCGAGCAGGGCCTGGACGTTGGCGGCCTTGGCGGTCGCGAATTCGGCCGAGCGGTTGACGATGGTGACGGCGTTGCGCTGCTCCGGATCGGCGGCGAGGCCGAGCGCATTCTCGATCCCGGCGTCCCCCGCGCCGATGACGACGATATGCTCGTCGACATATTCGCCGGGATCGTCGAGCTGGTACTGGACGATCGCCCCCTTCCCCACAGCCGAGCGCACCAGGTTCGGATTGCCCTGGGTGCCGATGGCGAGGACGACGTTCTCCGCCCGCACGATCCCGCCGCTCGCCAGGGTGAGCGTGAAAGCGCCCTGAGCGCCGGCAATCGAGGCGACCTCGGCGTTGAGCATGACGTTGATCCCGTGGTCGCCCGCCGTCCGGTCCCAGCCGCCGAGCACCGCCTCGCGCTTGCCAGCCTCGAAGGGCATGTCCGAGCGCAGCACGAGCTGGTTCGGGGTCGCCATCACGTGCTTGCCCTTCTGGTATTTGTAGATCGTGTCGGAGAGGTGGCCGGTCTTCTCGATCAGCACGTGGCTGAGGCCGAGCCTAGCGGCTCTCGCGGCGGCGCTGAGGCCGGCGGGGCCGGAACCGACGATCGCGATGCGGAAGGTTGCCGACACGCTTGTTCCCACCCCTCCAGCCGCCGCGCACGGCAGCCCTTGACGTTGACCAAATCGGCGCGAGGATAGCAAGCCCATGACCAGCGCCCCCCAAACCCGTTCCCGCCGGCCTTCCGCGGCGACGATCATCCTCGTCGCGGCGGCCCTGATCGCGCTGGTTTCGGGCGCGGTCGCCATCTCGCGCAGCGTCGGCGGCTCGGGCGGCGGCGACAACAGCCCGGCGGCGAAGGACTGGCGGGTGGTCGGATGGGCCTATGCGCAGGCCGGCAATGCCGGCGAGGCCGCCGCCGCCTATCGCAGGGCCACCGCGATCGAGCCGGACAATGCGGAGAACTGGTCGTCCCTCGGCGAGGCGCTTCAGGTGCCGAGCGCGACTCTCGTGCCGGAGGCGGCGGCGGCGTTCCGCAAGGCGCTCGAGCTCGATCCGAGCGACCCCCGCGCGCGCTATTTCCTGGCGGTCCAGAAGGACCTGGCGGGCGACCACGAAGGCGCGGTGGAGGACTGGCTCGCCTTCCTCAAGGACACGCCGCCCGGGGCGCCCTGGGAAGCCGACCTCAGGCGGACGATCGAGCAGACGGCGGCGAAGAACCGGATCGACATATCCGGGAAAATGCCCGCCGCCGGAAGCACCGGCACCGCCACCGCCGGCATTCCGGGCCCGACTCCCGAGCAGCTCGCCTCGGCCTCGTCGCTCCCGCCCGCCGAGCAGGCGGCGATGGTCCAGCAGATGGTGGCGCGGCTGGAAGGGCGGCTGAAGGCGAACCCTAGGGACGAGGAAGGCTGGATCCGGCTGATGCGCTCGCGCATGGCGCTGGGCGAGGCGCAGGCGGCGCAGGCGGCGCTCCGCTCCGGCCTCGCCGCTCTGGGAAGCGACGGGGCCGCGGCCGGGCGGCTGAAGAGCGCCGCCGCCGAGCTGGGGGTGCCGGGCGGCGGCTGAGGGCGTCCACCGCTCCTGCAATCCGGTTGTTTGGACTCGCCGGATGGGGTTTTTGTATAGCTTCGCGAGCGGGCTAGCTGTGAGCGATGCCCACCTCCCCGCCCCCCGCCATCGCCGTCGTCTCGGTCGTCGGAACGCGTCCCGAAGCGATCAAGATGGCGCCCGTGGCCCGGGCGCTGGCGCGGCGGCCGGGCGTCGAGCACCAGGTCATCCTGACCGGGCAGCATGCGGGCCTCGCCGGCTATTTCGACCACCCGCGGCAAAGCGTTCTTCAGCTCCGTTTCAGCCCGCGCGGCCGAACTCCGGAGGGACTGCGCGAGGCCCTTCGCGCAATGCTCTGCGGCCGTTTCCGGCGCGGGCCGGTCGACCTCGTCCTCGTCCATGGCGACACGACCAGCGCCGTCGCCGGAGCGCTCGCGGCACAGGATTGCGGCATTCCGACGGGCCACGTCGAGGCGGGGCTGCGCTCACACGATCTTGCCCAGCCCTTTCCGGAAGAAGGCCATCGGGTCGCCATCGACGCGCTCGCCGAGCTGCTGTTCGCGCCGACGGACACGGCGGCGGACAATCTGCGCCGCGAGGGCCGTGTCTCGGGCAGGATCTGGGTCACGGGCAATACCGGAATCGACGCTCTCCTTCAGGCGCGGACACGGATCGCATCGCCGGTGCGGCCGGCGCGATCCGGCGGCCGCCGGCTGATCCTCGCCACCTGCCACCGGCGCGAAAACCAGGGCGAGCCGGTGCGCTCGGTGTGCGAGGCGCTGAAGCGGATGGTCCGGGAGCTGCCGGTTCGGGTGGCGGCCCCGCTTCACCCCAATCCGCTGGCTCGGCGGGGCGTGGAACATGCGCTGGCCGGGGCCGAGCATATCGAGCTGCTGGAGCCGCTCGATCATGACGGGATGGTGCGGCTGATGGCTTCGAGCTGGCTGATCCTGACCGACAGCGGCGGCCTCCAGGAAGAGGCGCCGGCGCTCGGCAAGCCGGTACTGGTGCTGCGCGAGGTGACGGAGCGGCCGGAGGCGCTGGCGACCGGGAGCCTGGAGCTGGTCGGCACCGATCCCGACCGAATCGTCGCGGCGGTCTCCGGCCTTCTCGCCGACCCGGCGAGATATGCCCGGATGGCGCGGACCGCCTTTCCGTTCGGCGACGGCCATGCGGCGGAGCGGATCGCCGAGGCGATCGAAGCGTGGCGGACGGATGCTAGGCCCCGGCCCGCTTGAGCCGGTCCAGCAGGCGCTCCCGAGCCGCCAGAATGTCCGCCTGGCGCTCGATCAGCACGTCGCGGGCGAGGAAATGGCCGGTGATGCGCAGGCCGGCCAGGATGTCCGGCCAGTCGGCCGGACCCGGGCCGAGCAGCAAAGGCGGCAGCGGGAAGAGGCGGTCTCGATATTCGCCCGCCGCTCCGGCGCTGACCGCGCGGCCGCTTTTCGGGCTGACGAAGGCGAGGTCCTCGCTGGCCCCGGTGGCCGCGCATTCCGACAGGTCGAGGCCGAAGCCGAGCTCGGCGAGGACGAACAGCTCGTAGCGGACCAGCGACGGAGCCCAGCCGCGCGCATTGGGCGAGGCTTCGATGGCGGCGAGCAGACCGTGGAGCGCGTCGTAGAGGCGTGGATAAGGCTGGCCCTCCGGGAGCGCGGTCGCGGCGAGCGCCGTCGTCCATTCGATCGCCGCCGCGGGCAGGGCCTCGCCGAGGAGAGGCGCCCGGCTGGCGGCGAGCTCGACGCTCAGCTGGGCGAGCTGATCGTCGGTGCGGGCGCGATATTCGGCCTGGACGAGATTGCCGGGGAGGAGGATCGGGCGAAGCCGGCGGGAGCGGCCGCCGCGCACATAGCCGGCCTGGATCCCGTCGGCGGGAGTCAGCGCGCGGGCGATCGCGCCATGCTCGCCATGCGGCCGGACCGCGCAGATGATCGCCTGGGTGAGGAGGTGCATCCCCACCGGGGATACATCACGGCGACGCCTGGTAAAGGGCGTTCGGCCACACCGGAGCGGCGGGCCGGCCGGCGCGGCGCAAAGCCTGGAGCGGCAGCGGCCGGACCGCGGTGGCGGCGGGCACCGGGTTGAGATCGGCGAAGTGCGCCGTGGGCAGCTCCTGCGCATGGGCGGCCAGGAAGTCGCACAGCCTCTCGATGCTCGAACCGTCGCCGGCGAGTGCGATAAGGGCGTGGCCGGCGCTGAGCGCATGGCTCAGCTCGGCCTCGGGAGTCTCGCCGACCGCCGTCACCGGCAGCTCGATCAGCCCGCCGAGATCGACCGGTCCGGCGAGGTCGGACTCGAGCGGAAGCGCGCTTTTCCCGGGAAGGTGGCTGGAGTCGAAGCGGAGGCCGACCTGAAGGAGCGCGCCGAGCGTGCGGACGTCGGCCGCATATCCGCCCGAGCGGAAGGCGACCGGCCGAGGCGCGCCCGCTTCGACCAGCAGGTCGCGGGCGGTCTCGATCAGGTCGAGCTGGTCCTCGGCGTCGAAACAGGTGAGCTCGAAGCGGGTGCCTTCCGCGAAGCCCTCGGCGACGCTCTGCCAGACCGGATGGAGGAGGAGCTGAACGTCCTGGCCGGCGGCGAGGATGGGCTCGACCAGACGGCGGACGGGCTCCAGGCCGTAGACCAAGGCAGGCATCGGATCGACGAAGAAGCAGCCCTTGAGGCCTTGATCGCGGAGCAGGTCGAGCTGCCGGGGATCGAAGGAGGCGGAGAGATTCTCCTGCCAGGAGGCGCCGCCGGCGTGGGCGGCCCAGCTGAGCGCCGTGTCGACCGTGAGGAGAACCTGGGTCATGGCCGCGATTTTAAGCGGCCCCAGTGAACATATGGTGAGCGCGCCCTTCATCCTGGCGAAATCTCCCCTCCCTGGAAGGGAGGGGCTGGGGGTGGGTAGGCGAGCGCAGCGAGACTGCCGGCTGACCCGGCGTTTCGGCCGCCTTCGGCGGACCCACCCCTGACCCCTCCCTTTCAGAGAGGGGAGATCAGCCCGACGGGTGGAAATAGTCGTAAATCCCCCTCGCCATCGTCTTCGAAATTCCCGGCGCCTTTTCCAGATCCTCCAGGGGCGCCCCCCTCACCGCCTTGGCGGTGCCGAAATGCATGAGCAGGGCCCGCTTGCGGCTCGGGCCGATTCCGGGAACCTCGTCGAGCGGGCTCGCGGTCATGCTCTTGGCGCGCTTCTGCCGGTGGGCCCCGATGGCGAAGCGGTGGGCCTCGTCGCGGAGGCGCTGGATGTAGAAGAGCACGGACGAGTTGGGCGGCAGCTGGAAGTCGCGCCCGTTCGCCAGATGCAGGGTCTCCCGCCCGGCATTGCGGTCGGGGCCTTTCGAGACCCCGACGACCGGGACGTCGTGGATGCCCGCGCATTCCAGAGTCTCCAGCACCGCCGAGAGCTGCCCCTTGCCGCCGTCGATCAGCAGCAGGTCCGGCCATTCGCCGCGGCTTCGGTCCGGATCCTCCTTCTCCAGCCGGGCGAATCGCCGGCCGAGCACCTCGCGCATCATCGCGAAGTCGTCGCCCGGGACCGTCTCGGGACGCTTGATGTTGAACTTCCGGTAGGCATTCTTCCGGAAGCCCTCGGGTCCCGCCACGATCATCGCGCCGACCGCGTTCGTTCCCATGACGTGGCTGTTGTCATAGACTTCGATCCGCTCCGGCGGCTCCGACAGCTCCAGCAATTCGGTCAGCGCCCGCATCGTCTTCGCCTGGGTGCTGGTCTCGGCGAGGTGGCGGTCCAGTTCCTCCTCGGCGTTGCGGGAGGCCTGGCGGATCATCCGGACATGGTCGCCGCGTTTGGGCACCCTGAGGACCACCTTCCTGTCGGACCGTTCCGAAAGCGCCTCGGCGAGCAGCTCCGCCTCCGGCACCTCGCGGTCGAGCAGGATCTGCCGTGGCGGCGGCACCTCCTCGTAAAATTGCATCAGGAAGCTGGCCAGCACCTCCGCCTCGGGCACGTCGGCGGTGTGGGCGGGGAAGAAGCTCCGGTGGCCCCAATTGTTGCCGCCGCGGATGAAGAAGGCCTGGACGCACATCGTCCCGCCCTTGCAGGCCAGAGCGAAGATGTCGGCGTCGCCCAGCCCTTCGGCGGCGATCGCCTGCGAGCCCTGGATGAAGGTCAGCGAGCGCAGCCGGTCGCGGAAGACGGCGGCGAGCTCGTAATCCATCGCCTCGGCCGCCTCGTTCATCGCCGCGGCGAGCTTCTGCTGGACCTGGCTCGATTTGCCGCCGAGGAAGTCCTTGGCGTCCTGGACCAGCTCCGCATAGGCCTCGGGCGTGACCCGTCCGACACAAGGGGCCGAGCAGCGGCGGATCTGGAAGAGCAGGCAGGGCCGCTTGCGGGTCGCGAGGAAGGTGTCGGTGCAGCTCCTCAGCAAGAACAGCTTCTGGAGCGCGTTCAACGTCCGGGTGACCGAGCCGGCGCTGGCGAACGGTCCGTAATATTGGCCCTTGTGGCGGCGGGCGCCGCGATGCTTGCGGATCTGCGGGAAGGCATGGTCCTCGCGCAGAAGGATGAAGGGAAAGCTTTTGTCGTCCCTCAGGAGCACGTTGTAGGGCGGCCGGTAGCGCTTGATCAGCTGCGCCTCGAGCAGCAGCGCCTCGGCTTCGGTGTTGGTGGTGACGATCTGCATCGAGCGGGTCTGCGACACCATTCGCTGCAGCCTTTTGGTCAGCCGTGTCACCTGGGTGTAGTTGGTCACCCGGTTCTTCAGCGCCCTCGCCTTGCCGACGTAGAGGACGTCGCCCCTGGCATCGAGCATCCGGTAGACTCCGGGGCGGACCGGCAGGGTCTTCACGACCTTGCGGATGGCGGCGACTCCGGCCTCCAGGTCCGGCTGGTCGCTGCCGCGGACGGTGTAAGCGGATTTCTCCTCGTTGAAGCGGTCGGTGGGGGGCGTATCGGTCACGGTGCCGATCTAGATGCCGATGCCGGTCATGTTAAGGTGAGCCATGCCGACCCCCGACGATTTCCGCCGCATCGCCCTCGCCTTCCCGGGGGCGGTGGAGGGCAGCCATATGGGCCATGCCGATTTCCGGGTCGGCGGGAAGATCTTCGCGACCTTGGGATCGCCCGACGAAGACTGGGGGATGGTGGCGCTGATGCCCGAGCAGCAGGAGGATTTCATCGCCTTAGCGCCGGAGGCGTTCAAGCCGGCGGCGGGGGCGTGGGGGCGTGGCGGAAGCACTTTGGTGCGGCTGGAGGCGGTGAGCGAGGATTTGCTCGAGACGGCGCTGGCGGCGGCCTGGCGGAAGCGGTCCGGAAAGCTCCCCTCCCGGTAAGGGAGGGGAAGAGGTCTTAGTTGGGCCGGCCGAGGCCTTCGATGGTGCGGTCGACCAGGGCCTTGTCCGCGCCGGCGTCGAGCTTGGCGCGGATCAGGGTCTCGGCGGCGGCGGCGGCGGCCCTCGCGGCCTTGGCGCGGACCTGGTCGAGGGCGGCGCGCTCGGCCGCGGCGATCTTGTCCTCGGCCATTCGGCCGCGGCGCTCGACCAGGGCGGAGGCGTCGCTCTCCGCCTGGCGGACGATGCCTTCGGCCTCGGCCCGGGCGCGGTCGAGGACCGTCGCCGCCTCGGCCTCGGCCTGGGCGGCCTTGGCCTCATATTCGGCCTTGATCGCCTCGGCCTCGGCGCGCAGCTGCGCCGCCTCGTCGAGCTGGGCGCGGATCGCCGCGATCTTGGTGTCGAGGGCTCGGCCGATCAGGGCCGGCACGCGCTTCCATAGCAGGATGGCGAAGACCAGCACCATCGCCAGGGCGATCCAGGCGGGGGCGTCGAGACCCAGGGCCGTCGGCGTCGGATGATGCTCCGGCGCTCCGGCATGGGCGTCGGTCGCGTGGGTCTCGGGATTGGCGCCTTCGCCGGTGGGCGCGGGCGTATGGACGTTGTCTTCAGCCACGGACCATCTCCGCCTTCACGGCCGCGGCCGCTTCCTCGCCGCTGACGGACAGCCCCGCCAGCCTCTCGACGAGATCGCGAGCCGCATCGGCCGCGACGGTCTCGATTTCGCCGAGGGCCGTCTCGGTGGCGGCCCGTATCCGCGCCTCGGCGGCCGCGACCTTCGCTTCCGTCTCCCCCTGGGCGGCGCGCATCCGCTCCTCGGTCGCCAGGGCGCTCGACTGTTTCGCGGCCGCGGCGACCTTGAGCGCCTCGGCGCGGCTCTCGTCCATCCGGGCCCGGTAGGCCGCCTCGATCTCGTCGGCCGATTGCCGAGCCGCCTGGGCCGCGGCGAGGTCGCCGGCGATCTGCTTGTCGCGCAGCTCGACCGTCGACTGGATCTTCGGCAGCATCGCCTTGCCGATCCCGAAATAGATCAGGCCCAGCACGAGCAGCAGCCAGAAGAACTGGGAATAAGCGACGTCGGCGAGCTGGTTGATCTGAGGCATTTCGTTCCCTCGGGCTGGGGACAGGTACCGGTACCTGTCCCCTTCGATCCTCTTAGATGGCGTAGAGGATGATCATCGCCACGGCGAAGGCGATCAGGCCGAGAAGCTCGGCGGCGGCGAAGCCGATGAACAGGCGGCCCTGCTGGCTGTCGGCCGCGGCCGGGTTGCGGATCGCGCTCTCCAGGAACGAGCCGAAGACGTTGCCGACGCCGATGGCGGCGGCGCCGACGCCGATGGCGGCGAGACCCGCGCCGATGACTTTCGCTGCTTCGAGGCTTTCCATGATTAACTCCTTGAGTGAAACCGTTGAGAAGATTAGTGAAGATTGACCGCGTCGTTGATGTAGAGCGACGTCAGGAGCGCGAAGACGTAGGCCTGGATCGCGCAGACGAGCAGCTCCAGCGCCATCACCCCCGCGATGAAGACGAACGAGATGAGGGCGACGGCCGGTCCCGCGACCCCGCCCGCGTTGATCCCCGAGACGACGAAGCTTCCGAACACCTCGACCAGGATGTGGCCGGCGATCATCGCGACGAAGAGCCGGAGCGCCAGGCTGAACGGGCGCACCATGAAGGAGAGCAGCTCGATCAGGAAGATGAGCGGCAGCAGCGGCTTGGGAGTCCCGTGCGGGATGAACAGCGAGAAGAAATGGAAGCCGTGCTTCCAGAAGCCCACCACCAGCACGATCCCGAAGCTGATGATCGCCATCACTCCGGTGACGGTGAACTGGCTCGTCACGGTGAACGGGTGAGCGCCCGCCAGCGCGAAGGGCATCAGCCCGAGCAGGTTGGCGAAGAGGATGAACATGAAGACGGTGAAGACCCAGGGAATGTACTTCCGTCCCTCGGGCCCGACGCTGGTCTCGAGCATCGATGTTATGAACCCGGTCACGCCCTCGACCATCACCTGCCAGCGGGTGGGGACCAGCTGGCGCTTCATCCCGCCGAGCATGAACAGCCAGATCAGAGCGAGGACGATCAGCATCCAAAGCGCGCTGTTGGTGAAGGCGAAAGGAGACCCCAGCTCGCCGACCAGCGGCGAGATCTGGAACTGGTGCATCGGATCGATTCTGCTCTCGGCCGCCACTCGTCTTCCCTCAGCCCTCGGTCGGGCTCTGATTAGAAATCTTCCAAACTTCCCACATGGCGAGACCGAACCCGACGAAGAGCATCGCCACCCAGATCCCGCGCGTGCCCGCGAAGCGGTCGATCGCGTAGCCGATCAGCGCGCTGCCGAGCGGGTAGCTGACCAGCACCGAGAGGATTCTCATCCCCTGGGCCTGGCCGGTCCGCGGGGGACGCTCCTTCCGTCCGGTCCTCGCCGCTTCCGCCGCCTGCGCCGCCTTCAATCGCTCTTCGAGCGAGTCGAGCCGCGCATCCGGGGTGAGCTTCGGGTCCTGTCGGGGCTCGTCTTCCGCCATGTCTTTCTTCCATGGACGACCGCGCGCGAAAGGCGGATCGAAGGGTGCGAGGACATGCCGGCGAACGAACCCCGCCAAGGCGCCGCCCCTTTAGGAAGGGGGGCTGGTCAAGTCAACACGTTGCTGCGGTGCAATATGAATCCTCCCCTCCCTGAAAGGGAGGGGCCGGGGGTGGGGCCGCCGAAGGCGAGCTAAACTCGGAGTCGGCAGAAAGTCTCGCTGCGCTCGCCTACCCAGCCCTAACCCCTCCCTTCCAGGGAGGGGAATTGGCGATCCTAACCGCAATAGGCGGGGAGCGGGATCGGCGCCGCGTCGCGCTGGCGCCAAACGCCGTCGGGGAGGCGGTAATATTGGCCTGGGGCGACCTTGGTGCGGAACAGCTCGCAGGCGGTGGTGGCGGCGACTTCCTCGATCTTGGCGCCGCGCTTGGCGGCGAGATCGGTGTAATAGGCGCGGCGCTTGATGTTGACGGCGTCGACCTGGGCGCGGACCGCGGCCGGGGCCGAGCCGACGAGGCCGAGATAGCCGTCGGCCTGCTCGCCGACCTGGCCGGAGGCCCGAAGCTGGGCGGAGGCGTCCTGAATCATGGCGGAGGCGACTCCGGAGCCGCCCGCGACGACCGCGAGCGCGACTCCTGCGGCGAGGATCAGTCTGGTTCGGCGGCTCATGTCAAAACACTCCCGGATTCTCTTTGATGAGGTCGCGCACGTCCTGCTGGAGACGGACGACGACCTCCTGCCTGATGTTGATGTTGAGGTTGATCTCGATCGGCTTCTCCGGAGCGCTCACCTGAACGCAGCCGGCCGAGCCGAGAACAACCGGCGCGGCGAGGAGGATCTTCATCCGTCTCATCGCGCCCTGCGTCGCATCGCAACGCATCAACGTCAACAACGACCGCTTCATCGCACAATCTCGCTTTCCTGGGGCTGAACGGAGGGAGGCTCGTCCGGCTTGCCCCGGATCAGGTCCGGAAGCGTCGACTGGATGAGCAAAGTGGGATCGTGGAGCGAGCGCATCGTTCCGATCAGCGCCCGGAAGGGCCCCTTGACGGTGATGTTGAACTCGAACGGGATCTTGGCGAGCTGGCCCAGCGCCCGGCCGGCGACCATGCCCCTGATGCCGCCCGACGGGGCGGAGGTCAGAACGGGATCGCGGGCAACCCCGTCGAGCTCGATTCCGGCGACGAACTCGCCTTCCAGCGAGCCGTCGAGGTCGATGGTCAGCTTGGAATAGCGCATCGACTTCAGGGCGTCGAAGGCGAGCTTGCCGTAGACTCCGAGCTCCTTGTCGGTGAGCTCGCCGATGTAGGAGAGCGTGCCGCCCTCCGGCCGCGCGACGAGGCGGCCGCCGGCGATCCGGCCGCCGCGCTCGTCGAAGACCATCGGGATCACCCCGTCGAACGTGCCGGTGGCGGTGATGTTGGCGAACTCCATCTTCTGGATGAAGAGCGCCGCGTCGAGGCCCGCGACCCGGAAGGTCAGGCGCTTGGCCGACGGCTTGGAGAAATCGAGGATCGTCTCCTCGAGGATGAGCTCGCCGCCGGCGAAGGGCCAGCGGCCGCTCTCGACCTTCACCTGCAGGCCGGGGAGGAGCTGGTAGCGGATTCGGCCGTCGAGCACGTCGATGCCGGCCCGCACGAGGTCCACCTCGGCTTCCTGGCCGGAAGCGCTGACGAGGCCGAGTAGGTCGGTGAAATGAAGGGTCGTGGAGAGGCCCTCGACGGGTCCGAAAGCGGCCGCGAAATCCATGTCGTCGGTCGAGAAGGTGCCGCTGCTGCGCGAGCCCGCGCCGTCCCAGCTGATCTCGCCCTGCCCTTTCAGGACGCCGTCGACCAGAGCGACGACTCCGGTGGTGAGGCGGGTGAGCTGCTCGGGCTGGTAGTCCTTGTCGAAGCGTATGCCGGGGACGTCGAGCCCGGCGCGGCCCCGGCCGGTGGAGAGATTGTGGCCGATGTCGGCATGGACGATCCGGGTTCCGGTCTCGGGATCGGCGAGCCAGCCGCCGGCCCTGATCTGGTTGTCCGCCAGGGTGAGGCGGAAGTCGCGGGTGACGAGAGGATAGAAGCGGGCCGGCTCCATTTCGTCCGCGATCCGCATCTCGCCGGCCATCGACAGGTCGCCGCCCCTCACCTGCCAGGTTCCGGCGCCCTGGCTCATCAGCAGCGGAACGTTGGCGAGCTTGCCGGCGAGGCCCGCGAAGCGGCCGGCGACCCCGGCTTTGCCGAAGTCGCCGGTGAGAGAGCCGAGAGCGAAGCGGTTGGCGGCGAGGCCGACCGTCAAGTCCGAGGCGGCGAAGCTCGGGCCGGCGAGGCCGAAGCGCAGACGGCTGCCGGCGACACTGAGCGGCGAGCTGCCGAGGGTCCCGGCGAAGCGGGGAGAGCGAAGCTCGGCACCGCCGGAGACCGAGCGTCCCGGGGCTTTCCAGATCAGCGCCCGGCCGGTCGGGCAGAGCGGCAGGGCCGTTCGCCCGAGGCTGAGGCTTCCGAGCCGAAGCGCCTCGAGACGGGCCGGAGCGCAGCTTGTCCCGAAGGCGAAGCCGCCGCGGCCGTCGAGGCGTCCCGCGACCGGCAGCACGAGCCCGCGCACCCATCCGTCCGGGAGCGGGCCGTCGATCGTCGCCACCGTCGAGACGCTCGTTACCCCACCCGGGGCGGCGGTGAAGCTGATCTCGCCGAGCGCGAGGCGCGAATTCCCAACCCGCATCGGCTGGATCCGGCCGGTGCCGCGGATCGGAGCGCCGGGCCCGGGCTGGTCGAGGCTGATCCGGATCGCCGGAAAGCCGCCGCCGGTGACGGCGAGAGCACCGTCGAGGCGGGTGAGGCCGCCCGGCCAGTAATGAGTGAGCCCATGCCCGCCCCCCAGCTCGACCCGGGCGCCGCTGCGGGTGGCCGCGCTCAGCCGCTCGAAGCGGACACCGCCATAGCCGCGGCCGTTGACGACGCGGAGCGCCGCATCGGCGTCGAAGGCGGCCCCGGCGCGTGCGAGGGCGGCGGCCAGGGCGTCGGCAACGGGCTCGATCGGCGTGCCTCCGGCCGAGCCGAGCGCCGCGACCGCGCCGGCCAGCGGTGCCGCCGCCGACGCGCCGCGGGCACTGGCATTGCCGAGCAGGGTGAAGCCGCCATTGTCCAGCGACAGCCCGTAGCGCCCTTCGACGGAGGTCCCCGCCGCGGTGACCGCGCCGATCCGCGCGGCCGCCGAGGCGAGGTCGAGCGAGCCTCGGGTCATCCGCGCATTGCCGTCGAGGCCGAGGCGGCCGCTCAGCCCGGTCAGCAGGGCCGCGCCGGACCGCAGCCGGGCGGCGCGAAGGGCGGTGCTCCCCTTCCAGCTGTCGAGGCCCGGAGCGAGGCCCATGTCGAGGTCGAGCCCGATGCCGGTCACCGCGAGGCTGTCCCCGCAGCCGAGACGGGCGGCCTCGGCGGGTCCCCGGAAGCTCGGCTTCAGATCGGAGATGGCGACGGCCCAACGCCCCTTGATGGCGTCGATCCGGCAGCTTCCGGGGCGCAGGCTGTGCGCCGCCGCCGCCATCCGGCCGCGGAAGCCGTCGGCGAGATTGCCTTTGCCTTCGAGCGAGATCCCGACCCGGCCCGCAGGGGTGTCGAAGCGCACGCTGGCGTCGGCGATGTCGACATCCTGGTCGGGAAAGCGGAAGGGCAGCCCCGTCGGCGGCGGAAGCAGCCGGTCGATCTCGCCGAAGCTGATCTTGCCGTCCCGAGCAAGCCGGGCGTTGAGGCGGACTCCGCGGGCGGTGATCAGGGTCACCTTCGGCCGGCGCAGCCCCCAGCTGAGGCGCACCTCGACCCAGCGGGCGGTGAGATCGGGATTGCGCGGGTCGCCGATGACGAGATTCTCGAGGCGTTGGGTGCGAAAGCCGATCCTCTTCACCTCGTAGGTGGCGCGGACGTTGCGGCGGGCGAGCTCGCGGTCGATGAAGTCGGCGGCGATCGGCCGCCGCTGGGTCCAGGCGACGAGGAGGGCGAGCAGGACGACCAGGAGCAGGGCGAGCGCCGTCAGCCGCTTCACCGGGCGCCGCCGCACCTCCACTCCGGCCTCGTCGTCCACCGGCCTCCAACCTCCGTCAAGCCGCTCCCGTTCCGCCTCCGTACCTTTCCGGGCGGCGGGGGCAAAGCGGTTTGCCTATGTCGGCCGCCAAGCTTAATCTTTGCTGATGGCCGACGAGTCTCTCGACGGCCGGGGCCACCGCGCCCGGCTGAGGAGACGCCTGTTCGAGGGCGGGCCGGAGGCTCTGCTGGAGCATGAGCTTATTGAATATCTGCTTGCGCTCGCCCTCCCCCGCCGGGACACCAAGCCGCTGGCGAAGAAGCTGATCCATGATTTCGGCGGCTTCGGCCGGCTGCTTTCCGCCGACGGCGAGGCGATCATGCGGGTCGGCGACGTCAGCGAGGGCGCCGCCGCGGCGATCAAGATCGCCCAGGCGGCGGCGCTCCGGCTTCTCGAATCGAAGGTGGCGGACCAGCCAGTGCTGGGCAGCTGGCAGGCGTTGCTCGACTATCTGCGCGCCGACATGGGCGCCCTCGCCGTGGAGCGGGTGCGGATCCTCTACCTCAATGCCAGGAACATGCTGATCCGCAACGAGCCGATGTCGGAAGGCTCGGTCGACGAAGCGGCGGTCTATGTCCGCGAGGTGATCCGTCGGGCGCTCGAATATCACGCCACCGCGATCATCCTGGTCCACAACCATCCCAGCGGCGATCCGCAGCCCAGCCAGCAGGACATCCGCCTCACCCGCGAGATCGTCGAGGCGGCGCGGCCGCTCGGAATCGCGGTGCACGACCATGTCATCGTCGGCGCGAGGACCTGCGCGAGCATGCGGTCGCTGGGGCTGATCTGATATTACCTCCCCATCTGCCGGCCGGGGCAGGCGGAACTGCGGGATCTGCCGCTACAGCTCCGTCGCTCGCGGCCTCAGCAGCGCCCCGGACTGCGCGGACGCAAGGCTCCCGGACGACGGCCGCCCGCTCAGCAAAAGGCGATCTGGAATTCGCGGTATCCTGAAATTGGGTGTCCGACACCGGCTTATGCGCACGACGCGGGCGCCTGTCAGCACCTGAGAACCCGGCGACGGACCCGGCGTGAATCGACGAACGGACACTTTGACAGCCCGTGGCCCTGAGGATACCGGTGGTCCGTGAACTGAGGATAGGTGTCCAATGACCCATGCACGTGAAAATATCGAAGCGGCCAGTAACGCAGTGGCTGACTCGCGGAAGTGGGTCCGCCCGGCCGTGCAGCACTTTGCGGCCGGTTGTGCCGAGGACGGTTCCGGGCCCGCTCTTGACGCGATCCTCAACCCGTCCTGATCCGATTCGGAGCAGCATGGCAGGCGCGACTGGCCAGGTCGGCATTCGGCCGCCGGGGCTGATCCGAGTGGTTGCTTCCCGAACCTGCCGCTGAGACTGCTTTTATTTGTCGGGCGCCAAGCCAGGCCGACGCCATCGCGGTGGGGGCGTCGCCTGCGGCGTCCTTCAGGATAGGCTGCGCCTTCGGCGCAGCGGGGTGGAGGGGTAGCTGGCGCAGGCTTCCGCCAGTTACCCCTCCACCACCTTCCCAATGCCCCCCTCCCCACCGCTTGCGCGGGGAGGATTAACGTCCGCCGCGCTGGCGGCAGCTGTCGGTGCGGGTGCGGGTGCAGGGCGGGTAGCTGCGCGCCGGCTGGAAGGGACCGCCCGCGCCGGCCGAGGTGCCGCTGCCGATCGTGCCGCCGCCGGTGGCGGTGCCGCTGCCGATCATGCCGCCACCGGTACCCGTGCCGGTGCCGGTGCCGGTGCCGGTGCCGGTGGTAGCCGTTCCGGTGCCACTCCAGGCATTTCCCTGGCCGGATGAAGTGGTCTGACCGGCCTGGCCGGCGCCCGGCGACGAGCTGGTCACGCCGCCATTGACCTGGCTGCCCATGGTCGAGGTGCCGGTGCCTTGAGCGTTCTGGCTGTTGTGCATCGAACCGTGATCGTTGGTGGTGGTGCCGGTCTGGCTCGTGCTGGTGGTGGCGTTGGTGTTGGTGCCGGTAGTTTGGGCGAAAGCGGGAATGGCGAGCAGCATGGCGCCGCCCATCAGAATGGATTTCAGCATCGGATTTCTTCCTCTCTTATTGACCTGGATTACTTTTGAACACGGGCCTTTTGGCAGTTAAGGCTCTGAAGGCTCAGGATAAAAACGAAGTCGCGGGGCGGGGTTTCCAGTATCTCGTCTCATTGAAGCCACGGGACGACTTTGCTAGGCGCCCCGTTCCGCAACGCAGGTTAGGAACGCTTATGATCCCCCGCTATTCGCGGCCGCAGATGAGCAGCATCTGGGCGCCCGAGGCCCGCTTCCGGATCTGGTTCGAGATCGAGGCCCACGCGCTGGACGCGATGGCCGAGCTCGGCATCGTGCCGCGGGAGGCGGCCGAGGCGGTGTGGGCGAAAGGCGGCTTCGACGTCGAACGGATCGACACGATCGAGGCGGAGGTGAAGCACGACGTCATCGCCTTCCTGACCAGCGTCGCCGAGCATGTCGGGCCCGAAGCGCGCTTTCTCCACCAGGGCATGACCAGCTCGGACGTGCTCGACACCTGCCTCGCGGTGCAGCTGAAGCGGGCCTCCGACCTGCTGATCGAGGATCTCGATGCACTTCTGGACGTGCTGAGGCGGCGGGCGCACCAATATAAGCTGACCCCGACGATCGGGCGGAGCCACGGAATCCATGCCGAGCCGGTGACGTTCGGCCTCAAGCTCGCTTATGCCCATGCCGAATTCGCCCGGGCACGGGCAAGGATGACGGCGGCGCGAGAGGAGATCGCGACCTGCGCGATATCCGGCGCGGTCGGGACCTTCGCCAATGTCGACCCGCGGGTCGAGGCGCATGTCGCGGCGAAGATGGGCCTCAGGGTGGAGCCGATCTCGACCCAGGTCATCCCGCGCGACCGCCACGCCATGTTCTTCGCGACTTTGGGCGTGATCGCCTCTTCGGTCGAGCGTCTGGCCACCGAGATAAGGCACCTGCAGCGCACCGAGGTGCTGGAGGCGGAGGAATATTTCTCGCCCGGCCAGAAAGGCTCCTCGGCGATGCCGCACAAGCGCAACCCGGTGCTGACCGAGAATCTGACCGGTCTCGCCCGGATGGTGCGGGGCTATGTGAACCCGGCGCTCGAGAATGTGGCGCTTTGGCACGAGCGCGACATCAGCCACTCGTCGGTCGAGCGCTATATCGGCCCCGACGCGACCGTGACCCTCGATTTCGCGCTCGCCCGGCTGACCGGGGTGATCGACAAGTTGCTCGTCTATCCGGAGCGCATGCAGCGGAACCTCGACCTGATGGGCGGCCTCGTCCACTCGCAGCGGGTCCTCCTCGCCTTGACCCAGGCGGGGGCGAGCCGCGAGGAAGCCTATGCGCTGGTCCAGCGCAGCGCGATGAAGGTGTGGGAGAGCGGCGGGGCCTTGTCATTGCTCGATCTGCTGAAGGCGGATCCCGAGGTGGCGGCGCTGCTGCCGGCGGAGCGGCTCGAGGAGAGTTTCGACTTGGCCTACCACCTGAAGCACGTCGACACGATCTTCGAGCGGGTGTTCGGAGACGCGTCACCCCGGCCTTGATCCGGGGTTCATGAACACCGACCTGTGAAAATCCTGGCTCGGCCGTATTCATGGATGCCGGGCCAGGTCCGGCATGACGGGAGTGACGATGACCGACCTTTCCGATTTCCCAATCACCCGCCGCTGGCCCGCCCGTCATCCCGACCGGCTCCAGCTCTACTCGCTCAACACGCCCAACGGCGTGAAGGTGTCGATCATGCTCGAGGAGACCGGCCTCGCCTACGAGCCGCATCTGGTGGACATCACGAAGAACGAGAGCTGGACGGAGGAATTCCTCTCGCTCAACCCCAACGGCAAGATCCCGGCGATCATCGACCCGGACGGGCCCGGCGGAAAGCCCCTCGCCCTGTTCGAATCCGGCGCCATACTGCTCTACCTCGCCGACAAGACCGGGCAGCTCATCCCCGCCGGTCCGGCGGCGCGCTGGGAGACGATCCAGTGGGTCTTCTTCCAGATGGCCGCGATCGGGCCGATGTTCGGACAGGTCGGCTATTTCAACCGCTTCGCCGGCAAGGCGATCGAGGACAAGCGCCCGCTGCGGCGCTACGTCGACGAATCGAAGCGGCTGCTCGGAGTGCTGGAGGGGCGGCTCGACGGGCGCGAATGGATCATGGGCGAATACAGCATCGCCGACATCGCGACCCTCGGCTGGGTGCGCAACCTCGTCACCTTCTACGAGGCGCGGGAGCTGGTGGGGTTCGACGAGCTCCGCAACGTCCCGGCCTGGCTGGAGCACGGGCTGGCGAGGCCGGCGGTGCAGCGCGGGCTGGAGATCCCGAAGCGCGCCTGATGATCCTCCCCACCGCCAGATGGGGAGGATATTAGTGGCGATGCTTTTTCGGCTTCGTCAGGCTTTCGTGGACGAAGGCGACGAACTGGTCTGGCTTGATGAAGCCGTCGGGCATCCCGTAGCTCGCCGTGGGCTTCGATGCCTGAATCTGCGCCAGGGTGCGTTTCGCCTGGATGCCGGCGGCCACCTTCGCTCGAACGTCGACGAGCATCGCGCGATAGGCGGCGAGTTCCGCCTTCGAGGCGACGGGGCCGTGGCCGGGAATGATCCGGGTCGTCTCGTTGCTCCAGGCGAGGCCCTTGTCCGCCGCCGCGATCAGCCCGTCGATCGAGCCGCCCGAGCTGAGATCGATGAACGGGAAGCTGGCCTTATGGAAGAAGGTGTCGCCCATGTGGAGGACGTTCGCCTTCTGCCAGTGGACGAGGGAATCGCCGTCGGTATGGGCGTCGGCGACATGGACGACATGGAGGGTGTCGCCGTTGAGGTGGAGCGTCACTCCGTCCTCGAACGTCACGACCGGCAGGGCGCCGGCGGGCGAGGCGGGGACCTTGCTGTCCAGCGCGGCGATGAACTGCTCGCTCGACATCCGGGTCCGGACGTTGCTGTGGGCGACGATGACCGCGCCCCGGCTGCCCATCGCCTCGTTCCCGCCGGTATGATCGCCGTGCCAGTGGGTGTTGACGACGAAGCGCACCGGATCCGGATCGACCGTCGCGACGGCGGCCAGTATTCTGTCGCTCATCGGGGCATATTGGTCGTCGACGATGATGTTGCCGTCCGCCCCGTAGGACAGGCCGATATTGCCGCCGGCGCCGAAGAGGACGGCGACCCCGGGCGCGATCCTCTCGACCTTGACCTCGACCTTCGAGAGATCCTGCTGAGCGGACGCAGGCACGGCGCCGGCGAGAACGGCGATGGCGAAGATGAGCAGGCGCATGGATTTCCCCCTTCGGATGACTTTCAGTCTTTCGCCCACCGCTCCGGATACCGGAGCGGCTGAGGGCCGGTGGTCGGCCCTTTCACCCGCGGCCAGTCGTCCGTCCAGACGAGACGGTCGATGAGCATCACCCGCCGAGTGTTGACCTCGTCCGTCGGCTTCGTGCGCGGCCGGGCGGCATCGACCGCGTGGTAGACGATCCAGCTCTCGCCACGGGCGTCGTCGATCACGCTGTTGTGGCCGGGGCCGATCCATTTGGCGTTCTGCTCCAGGAGGGTTCCCGGCTGAAGCTCGAACGGGCCGGTGGCGCTTCGCGAGCGCGCCACCATCACCGCATAGTGGACGCCCTTGCCGCAACAATTGTCGCCCGAATAGAAGAGGTAATAATAGCCGCCGCGAAGCTCGACCCAGGCGCCTTCGACGAGATTGCGATACTTCGTCGTCTTGTCGGCGGGGATGAGGTCGATTGGGGCGCTTCCCGGGGCGAAGGACAGGCGGTCGGGCGCCAGCTCCTGGACCTTGATCGGGCCGAAGCCCGAGCCCCAGTAGAGCAGCCGCTTGCCGGTCGCCGGATCGTCGTAGGACATCGGATCGATGTTGACGAAGCCGGGGCCGCAGTGGAGCGGGCGGCCCATGTCGGTGAAGGGCCCTTCCGGCCGGTCGGCCGTGGCGGCGGCGAGGCACAGGCCCTTCTTGTCGTCGGTGAGGGCCTCGTCGGGCTTGGCCGAATAATAAAGATAGTAACGGCCGAGATGCTCGGCGACATGGGGCGCCCAGAAATCCTGGGTCTTGCTCGCCCAACCCGGCTTGGCGGGGAGAGCGTCGCCGAGCTGCTCCCAGGCGACGAGGTCGCGCGAGCGGGCGACCTGGAGGTTGATCCACTTGCCGTCGCGCTCCGACTGGGTGGCGTAGACATAGTAGAAGCCGTCCCTGGCGCGGAGGATAGCGGGATCGGGGAAATCGGAGTCGATGACCGGGTTGGCGAAGGTGGCGGGGGCATCGCTCGAGGCGGTGGCGCAGCCGGCGGCGGCGAGGGCGAGAAGGGCGAGCAGGAAGCGCATGGGGCGAGCATAGCGAAGCTGTGCGCGGGATGCATCCTCCCCATGCTTCGCGCGGCGAGGATTTACGCGTCGAACAGGCCCTTTAGCTTGCCGAAGAAGCTCTTCGAGGCCGGGCATTCCTCGCCGGTCTCGGTGGCTCGGAATTCCTCCAGCAGCTCGCGCTGCCTCGAAGTGAGCCGGGTCGGGGTCTCGACCTCCACCTGGATGACCATGTCGCCATGGCCGCGGCCGTTGATGACCGGCATTCCGGCGCCGCGCTGCCTGAGCTGCTTGCCGGACTGGATCCCGGCAGGGATCTGGATCGAATGCTTCTGCCGGTCGAGGCCCGGCACCTCGATGGTCCCGCCCAGCGCCGCCGTGGTGATGCTGACCGGGCAGCGAACGAACAGGGTCGTTCCCTCCCGCTGGAAGAAGGCATGGCGGGCGAGGTGGATGAAGATGTAGAGGTCCCCATTGGGGCCGCCGCGCACCCCCGCCTCGCCCTCGCCGGCGAGGCGGATGCGGGTGCCCTCGTCGACCCCGGCGGGAATGCGCACGTCGAGCGAGCGCTGGCGCTCCACGCGGCCTTCGCCGCGGCACTTCTCGCATGGGTCGGCGATGACCTGGCCGACTCCGCGGCAGGTCGGGCAGGTGCGCTCGACGACGAAGAAGCCCTGCTGCGCGCGGACCTGGCCGCGGCCGTGGCACATCGTGCAAGGCCGGGCGCTCGTGCCGGTCTTGGCGCCGGAGCCGCCGCAGGGCTCGCACTTCGCCGTGGTGTCGATCCTGAGCTCGACCTGCTTGCCGGCATAGGCATCCTCGAGGCTGATCTCGAGGTCGTAGCGAAGGTCCGAGCCGCGAAGCGCGTTGGAGCGGCGGTCGGCCTGCTGGCCGTTCATGAACTCGCCGAAGATGTTCTCGAAGATGTCGCTGAACGAGCCGAAATCCTGGGCGCCCGCCCCGCCCATGCCGCCGTTGCGGAAGGCGGCGTGGCCGAAGCGGTCGTAGGCGGCGCGCTTCTGCGGGTCCTTCAGGCAGTCATAGGCTTCGTTGATCGCCTTAAACCGGGCCTCCGAATCCTTGCAGCCCGGGTTGCGGTCCGGATGGCATTCCATCGCGAGCCGGCGGTAGGCGGACTTGAGGGTCCGCTCGTCGGCGCCGCGCTCGACCTGGAGCAATTCGTAATAATCTGTCTCGGTCACTTCATCCCTCTCCCTGCAGGGAAGAGGGACAGCCGTCGCGCAGCGACGGCAGGGTGAGGGCCTTGGCGCTCACCACAATCCACTCCCAGCCAGATTCGCTCATACGCGCCCTCACCCTGCCGCTTCGCGGCTGTCCCTCTCCCCTGCAGGGAGAGGGAGGGATCATCAGCCCTTGTTTTCGTCGTCGACCTCGGAGAATTCGGCGTCGACGACTTCCTCTTCGCCGGCCCCGGCTTCGCTGCCCTGTGCCGCTCCGGCGTCGTCGCCGGAGGCACCGGCGCTATTGGCCTGCTCCTTCTCGTAGATCGCCTGGCCGAGCTTCATCGCGACCTGGCTCAAAGCGGCGGTCTTCGACTTCATCGCCTCGATGTCGCCGCTCTCGACCGCCTGCCGGGTCTCGTCGATCGCGGTCTGGATCTCGGTCTTGAGCGACTCGTCGACGTTGTCGCCATGCTCGGCAAGCTGCCTTTCGGTGCTGTGGGCGAGGCCTTCGGCGCTGTTCTTCGCCTCGGCCGCCTCGCGGCGCTTCTTGTCCTCCTCTGCGAACTGCTCCGCTTCGCGGACCATCTTCTCGATGTCCGCGTCGGCGAGGCCGCCCGACGCCTGGATCCGGATCTGCTGCTCCTTGCCGGTGCCCTTGTCCTTCGCGGAGACGTGGACGATGCCGTTGGCGTCGATGTCGAACGTCACCTCGACCTGGGGCACGCCGCGCGGCGCCGGCGGGATCCCGACCAGGTCGAACTGGCCGAGGATCTTGTTGTCCGCGGCCATCTCGCGCTCGCCCTGGAAGACCCGGATCGTCACCGCGTTCTGATTGTCCTCGGCGGTCGAGAAGGTCTGGCTCTTCTTGGTCGGGATGGTCGTGTTGCGGTCGATCATCCGGGTGAAGACCCCGCCCAGGGTCTCGATGCCCAGCGACAGCGGGGTGACGTCGAGCAGGAGGACGTCCTTGACGTCGCCCTGGAGGACGCCGGCCTGAATGGCGGCGCCCATGGCGACCACCTCGTCAGGATTGACGCCCGTATGCGGTTCCTTGCCGAAGAAGTCCTGGACGACCTGGCGGACCCGCGGCATCCGGGTCATTCCGCCGACGAGGACGACCTCGGCGATGTCCTCGGCCTTGACGCCGGCATCGGCGAGAGCCTTCTTGCACGGATCGAGAGTGCGCTTGATCAGGTCCTCGACCAGCCGCTCGAGATCGGCTCGGGTGATCGTCTTGACGAGGTGCTTCGGGCCGTTCTGGTCGGCGGTGATGAAGGGCAGGTTGACCTCGGTGGTCTGGGCCGAGCTGAGCTCGATCTTGGCCCGCTCGGCGCCCTCCTTGAGGCGCTGAAGGGCGAGCCGGTCGCCGCGAAGGTCGATACCCTCCTGCTTCTTGAACTCGTCGGCGAGATAATCGACGATCTTGGCGTCGAAATCCTCGCCGCCGAGGAAGGTGTCGCCGTTGGTCGACTTCACCTCGAAGACGCCGTCGCCGATCTCGAGCACCGAGATGTCGAACGTTCCGCCGCCGAGGTCGTAGACCGCGATCGTCTTGCCGTCCTGCTTGTCGAGGCCGTAGGCGAGCGCCGCCGCGGTCGGCTCGTTGATGATTCGAAGGACCTCGAGTCCGGCGATCTGCCCGGCATCCTTGGTCGCCTGGCGCTGGGCGTCATTGAAATAAGCGGGGACGGTGATCACCGCCTGAGTGACGTTCTCGCCGAGATAGGCCTCCGCGGTCTCCTTCATCTTCTGGAGGATGAAGGCGGAAATCTGGGACGGGCTGTAATCCTTGCCGCCGGCATTGACCCAGGCGTCGCCATTGGGGCCGCGGCTGATCTTGTAGGGGACCAGCTCCGTGTCCTTCTTGGTGATCGGATCGTCGAAGCGGCGGCCGATCAGGCGCTTCACCGCGAAGACGGTATTCTCGGGATTGGTGACCGCCTGGCGCTTGGCCGGCTGGCCGACCAGCCGCTCGCCGTCCTTCGCGAAAGCGACGATCGAGGGCGTCGTGCGCGCGCCTTCCGCGTTCTCGACCACCTTGGGCTTGCCGCCTTCCATGACGGCGACGCAGCTGTTGGTCGTGCCGAGGTCGATTCCGATGACTCTAGCCATTCTTAAATCCTCATGTGCCCCAAAAGTTTACCGCACCCCTGCGTCCTTCCAATGAGGCACGCGGAGTGTTTCGGGAGCGATATAGGGGTGGATTCCGAGGCGACAAGAAGTGCGGGCGCCGCTACGAAGCGGCGGCGATGAAGAAGATGCTTGAAAGACACGTTTTCGCCCTTCTGGCCGGGACGCTGATGCTGGCGGGCTGCGACCGGCCGCCGCCCGACGGGACGGTCAGGGTAAGCGACGTCTGGGTAAGGCTGCCGGCGGTGAAGACCCGGCCCGGCGGGGCCTTTTTCCGGATGGAAGCGGGGAGCGAGGGCACCAGGCTGGTCGGCGTGTCGAGCCCGTCCGTGCGCTGGATCGAGCTCCACGAGACCGAGATGAAGGGCGGCACGGCGAAGATGAAGCAGCGCAAGGACATCGAATTCCCAAGCCGCGGCGAGCTCGTCTTTGAGCCGGGCGGCCGCCATGCCATGCTGTTCGGGATCAACGCCAGGGTGAAGCCGGGCGACCGGATCCCCCTCACCTTCTCGTTCAACGTGGCGCCGCCGATCACGGTGGAAGCGCCGGTGGTCGCCGCGGGGGACAAGGCTCCGCACGAGGGGCATTGAAGCCGTCATCCCGGCGAAGGCCGGGATCCACGAACACGGTCGCCTGAGAATCGGGAAGCGCGGTGTTCATGGATTCCGGCCTTCGCCGGAATGACCGCCTGGGGTGACGGGTGCATCTGGCCTCGCTAGGCTCGGGACCGCAACAAGGGGAGGCGGACATGTCCGGGTTCAGGGAATTCATCGCCAAGGGCAACGTGCTCGATCTCGCGGTGGCGGTGATCATCGGTGCGGCGTTCGCGACGATCGTCACGTCGCTGACCGGCGACATCATCATGCCGGTGATCGGCTGGCTGTCCGGAGGCCTCGACTTCTCCAGCTACTTCGTGCGCCTCGGACCGATCCCGCCAGGCTATACCGGCGATCCCAACAATTATGCCGCGCTCAAGGAGGCGGGCGTGCCGATGATCGGCTACGGCCAGTTCGCGACGGCGGTGGTTGCCTTCCTCATCCTCGCCTTCGTCATCTACCAGCTCGTGAAGGTGGCGGCGCGGCTGACCCCGGCCCGCGAAGCGGCGCCGGCGGCGCCGAGCGAGGAGCTGCTGGTGCTGCGCGAGATCAGGGACGCCCTCAGATCCCGCCCCTGATCGTCGCGAGGCCGGCGCACGGGCTTCAGCCGGCGCCGCCCTCCTGATCGGGTTGCCCCAGGGCGGCCGCGGCCGCCTCGAGGGCCGCCTTGAGCTTGTCGCCGGCATCGGCGTCGACCGACTGGACACTGCGCACACCGGTCGCGGGATCGGTCCGGTGGAACTTGAACCCCTGCCCGGCCAGCGGCCCGGAAATCAGGTCGGCCATCATGATCTCGCGATGCCGGTTCTCGTCATTGGCGAAAGGCGCGATGAGATCGACCAGCCAGATCGTGTCGCCGCTCCGCCATTCCTCCAGCGTCAGCCGGTTCTCCGGATCGACCATGCCGCGCTCGAGCTTCGCCTCGGCCTGGCGCCCGCACTTGGCCCACAAAGCGAGGCCCACGGGCCGCTCCCCCTCGCGGAAGATGTAGAATTGCCGGTGGATGAGCGCCGGCATCGCCAGCCACTCCAGCGCCTCGATCGGCAGCGCCTTGTGGAGGAGCGATTGGGTCATCAGCCACGCCATTTCCCCCAAGATGTGACTGACGGTGGGGGCGGCGCCCGGCGCGGCACCGGCGCTGGCGCCGTTCGGCTCAATGCTCAATTCTCTCTCCGATCATGCAGCGAAATAGTCGTAGCGAGCCTGTACCCCGCTGTCGCGCTCCTTCCAATCGTTCTCGCCGGACCGGGCGCTGAAGCTCGCCATGTGCTGGACGATCTGGGCGACCCGGGCGTCGGCCAGCGAAGCGACCGGCGCGCCGGCCAGAGCCTCCTGCCCGAATGAACCCGGAAGCTCGCTCTGCGCGATCCGCGACCCGTCGACATGAGGCGCCGCGCCTTGCATCTCGATCTGGGCGTCGCGTTGGCGCTTCACGAGGTCGAAGACGTCGACCCCCGGGGACCGCAGATAGCGGGTGAAGTCCCGGTGCCCGGCGCCGTCCAGCCCGGCGCGAAGAGAGCGGAGGCGAGCGTCCAGATCCGCCGGTCCTTCATTTTCGGCGTTCGGGAGAGCCGACAGTTCGGGCGCGGAACCGCCCTTCCCGGCGGGCTTGAAGGCAAGGGCGGAGGCCCCGACCGATCCGGTGGAGCCGTCGTCGCGGGTGAACACGGAGGTCGCGACGACCATGTTGTGGCCGATCGGGACCTTGTTGTTGACCAGCTGCGCGGCGAGACCGATCGAAGCGATCCGATGATCGGCCAGCGACGCCAGCTCGCCGGCCTCCGACACTCCGTTGCCGTTGCTGTCGCGCCAGATCTTCACCTCGGCGAAGCGGGCGTCGCCGGCGTCGATCTTGCCGTCGCGGTTCGAATCCAGGGTGCCCAGCGCCTCGAGGCTGCTGCGCGCGTCCGGCTTCAGCCCGAGCAGGCTGAGCTCGGCGGCGCCCTCGATCCGGCCGTCGCCGTTGAGGTCGACCACCAGGAAGCCGTCCTTCTTGCCGATCCAGCCCGTATCGTCCGACGAGCCGTCGCCGTCCATGTCGAAGCGGGCGCTCGACTTCCTGCGCCGCTTCAGATCGACCCCGCCGCCGTCCAGATCGAGGACGAGGGGCGCCAGAAGGCCCACCTGCCGGTCGCCGAAGGAAAGGATCGCTGCGGCGCCCAGGCTGCCCGCGCGCGGATCGACCGTTCCCGACGGTTTGGCCCGGCCGACCGCGACGGCCCCGGCCGCGGCCGCGGCAAGGAGCTCGAACCGGCCGCTGCGCCCGTCGATCGTCTGCCGCTTGATCGCGAAGGCGGGAGCCTGGGCGGCTGAATTGTTCGGAGTCTCGCCGGAGGCGGCCGGCGCGGGGTCGGCCGGACCGGGCTGCTCCGCCGCCTGGGCCGGCGGCGCGGCGGGCGGGGCCGGCTGCCCCGACGCCGGCGGAGCGGGCTGAGCCGCGGGCGGCGCTGCCGGTGCCGGCGGCGAAGCGGCGGGCTGCGAGGCGTTGATCGACGTCAGGCCGGCGCGGTCGAGGCCGGAAAGCTCGTCCAGCTCCGCGCGCTCGTTGCCGTTCGAGTCCATCCACAGCCGCAGGTCGAAATAACGCTGGTCGGCGGCGGTGATCAGGCCGTCCGCGTTGCTGTCGAAGCCGGTAAGGGGCAGCTGCGGGCCGATCACCTCGGTGGCGGGATCGATCGCGCCGTTGCCGTTCAGGTCGATCGCTATCGAGGCGCCGGCCGGCAGGGGCTGGGTGGAGCCTGGAGCGATCGAATATTGGATGATCGCTTCCTCGTCCGCCTGATAGCGGAGCAGAACGTCGCCCACGGCGCCTGTCGTGCCGTCGCTGCGGGTGAAGGTCGAGGTGTTGAGGAGCACGTGACCGGGCACGTTGCCGAGCTGCTGCCCGGTCGGCGTCCGAGCGAGCGAAATCGAGGCGATGCCCGCCGCGGCAAGGGACTTGATTTCCCCGGCCTGCGAAGTCCCGTCGGAATTCAGATCCTGCCAGATGGTGAAATCGCCGTAGCGGGAATCGCCGGAATCGAGCTGCCCGTCGCCGTCGCTGTCGAAGGCGGCAAGACCTTCGAGATCGGACATCGCCCCCGCGATATCGCCCATGAAGGAGATGTCGGAGCCTTGAGAGACAATCCCGTCGCCATTGCGGTCGAGGGCGAGGAAGGCGAAGCCCGAATTCAGCCAGCGCATGGGCTGCCTGGTTCCGCTTTCGTGGAGATCGATGTCGATGGTCTGCGCTGAGAAGGCCTCGCCGAGGCCGGCGCCCGCCAGGTCCAATACTACCGGTCCGAAATAGGTAGCGGCATTCTCATCGTTGTTCAGTATCTCGTAGCCGTTTCCGGAGAAATAATATCCCGCGGCAAGGCTGGCCCCCTGCTTGACGAAGTCAAGTTGAAACCAGCCATTGCCGCCCATCTCGCTGTAGGACGCCATCACTTGGTTGATCGTGGTATCCCAGTAGATAATGGTAGCATTATAAATGCCTGGATGCTGCTCTTCGAACGGGTGATATCCGCTGCGCTCGGGGGTGTAGCGGGAGTTCCGGACCCCCGCCGAATTCTGGACCTGCAGAACGATGTCGTTGATGCGGATCTGGAAGGTGGCGGACGCCGCCGCGCCGCCGTCCGAGGCGTAAACGGTCAGATTCGTATATTTGCCGCCGGCATCGACCTGCCACCCCGCCGCTTCGGCATTGACGCCGTTCGCGATCGTGATCTGCCCGGCCGAATTGATTCCGAAGGCGCCGTTGGGATTGCTCGCCGGATCGATCCAGTAAGTCATCGGCAAGTTGTCCGAATCGGTGGCGCGAGGGCCATCGTGGACGACCGCGCCGAGCGAAGTGTTCTCGGTGACCGAGAAGGTGTCCGGCACCCGCCAGAACCATGTCGAGCTGTCGTTGACGTTGGAGAAGTTGACCGTCGCGGTGACCCCGTTGATGCTGCGCTGGCCGTTCGCCCAGGCATAGACCGCGACGCTGGTGCTGGTCTGTGATTCGTAATTGAAAGGAGAGTTTACCGAGAGCTGGTTGCCGTTGACGATCGACAATCCTCCGGAAACCGTGCTCCCGTCGGCGAAGACGTAGCTGACGGCATCGCCGTCCGGATCGACCGCTCCCGAGAAAGTGATGCCGACCAGGCCGGTCGCGTTCTCCGCGATGCTTCCAGCCCCGGGCTGGCTCGGGCCGCTCGGCGCTTCGTTGACGTTGAGGAGGGTGATGGTCCCGGTCCTCGCCGCCGAGACGCCGGTCGCCGTCGTCGCCACCACCGAGACATTGGCGGAGCCGCTGGCGAAGGCCGAGTGCCTGTTCTCGTTGTCGAGAGCGTAGTTGAGCGAGAGGACTCCACCCGCGGTCAGGCCGAACAGCCCGCCCGGATTGCCGCCCGCCGCGAAAGCGTAGGTGATCGCCTCGCCTTCGGGATCGACGGAGCCGCCGACGGTCAGCAGGTTGCCGGTGCTGTTCTCGTTGACGCTGGCCGAGAACGCGTTGGGGATGCTCGGCGTTTCCTGGATCGCCGAGACGTTGACCGTGAAGTTCTGGTAGGCGTCGAGCCAGCCGCCGCCGCCGCTATTGTCATAGACCCGGAACTGCAGGGCGTGGGTGCGGTTCGCCGCATTGTCGTAGTCGAGGACGGTGCCCGCCGTGGTCCACAATTCCCTGACGTTGGGGTTGGCGGTGGCGACCAGCTGGAACTTGCTGGTATCGCCGCTGTAAATGTAGAGGACGTGCCCCGCTTCGCCGAAGGCTGCGGAATTGCCGTCCGGATCGGCGGTCGTGATGGTGGCGATGAAGACCGGCCCGCCCACCGCTTCGCTGCTCGTCGCGCTCGCCGCGGAAACGAAGGTGGGCGCCTCGTTGACGTCGGTGACGGCGATCTTCAGGTTGTTGTTCTGAAGCGAGTGGGTGCCGTCGGTGACGGTGACGTTGAGCGAGATCTGGCCCCCGACGACGGCCGCGGATTCGTAATCCACGCTCTGGCCGGCGGCCACGGAGATCACGCCCGTGCTGGAATTGATGGAGAACCAGTTGTTGGGGTTGGTGACGAGCGAATAGGTCAGCGTCGCGCCGGCATCGGGATCGGCCGCGCTGAGCGTGATCCCGGTGAGGCCGGGCGCGGCATTCTCCGACAGGGCTCCGACAACTCCGCTCGCTCCCTGTCCGGCGGTCGCATTGACGTCCTGCAGGTTGGTTGGCGCTTCGTTGACGTTGGTGGAGACGATCTGAACGCCATAGCGGGTAAAGCTGAGCCCGCCCTGGTCGGTGACCCTGATGTCGACGACCGCCGGGCCGTTCTCATGGTTGAGCGAGACCCCCGAGGCGAGCCAGAGCTGAGCGCCGACGCGAACGAACTTCGCGGCGTCCGCGCCGCCGACGATGTCGTAGGTGAAGGTCTGGCTGGGATCCTGATCGTTGGCGGAGAGAGTGGCGACCTGCACCCCGGCCGCGTTCTCGTTGAAGGCGAGCGCGGCGACGTTAACCGCCGTCGGCGCTTCGTTGACGTTGTTGAAGGCGACGGAGCGGGTCCAGGCGGCGCTCGTCAGCGATCCGTCCGAGGCCGCCACGCTGAGGCTGAGCGAGGCCTTGTTGACCACCTCGCGGTCGAGATTGGCGACCGTCCACACCTCGTTGCCGTTGAGGATCTGGAAATAGGCGGCGTCGACGCCCTGCAGCACCAGATTGGGGGTGGTCCCGTCGGGATCGGAGCGGGTGAGGGTCGCGATCCGCACCGCGGCGCTGTTCTCGCTGAAGGCGGACGTGCCGTCCAGTTGCACGGTCGGCGCGGCCGGCGCTTCGTTGACGTTGACGAACGTGACCGTCCGGCTCCAGGCGGCGCTGGTGAACGAACCGTCCGACGCGACGACGCTGAGGACGAGCGAAGACTTGTTGATGGCTTCGTAATTGAGGTTGGCGACCGTCCACACCTCGTTGCCGTTGAGGATCTGGAAATAGGCCGCGTCGGCGCCCTGGCGGATCAGGGTCGGGGCGGTGCCGTCGGGGTCGGTGCGGGTGAGGGTCGCGATTCGAACGGCGGCGCTGTTCTCGCTGAAGCTGGACGTGCCGTCGAGCGAGAGGCTCGGGGCGTTCGGAGGACCGTTCACCGCGACAGCCAGGCTGGCGCCGAGAGCCTCGGCCGAATAGACGTAGCTTCCAGAGCTGCCGTCGCGCGAGCGGCCACGCAGGCGGAGCGACATGTCCGCCGACGAGCCCGAGACCGGCGTCAGCGCGAGCGTCGCGAGGTTCCAGCCGGTAATGTTCGCGGAAGTGGCTCCGGCCGTCGCCGTGAACATATTGGCTCCGGACGTGAGCACGGTTCCGACCGCGAGGCCGTCGAGATAGAGGTAGTCGATCGTCTCCGAATTGGTGTCGATCACGGCTGCCGAAAGTCCGCCGAGCGCCACCGGGCTCCCGCCATTGACCGCGTAGCTCAGGGTGGTGGCCCCCAAAGTCAGCCCGTCGGCGACGGGATTGACGGTGATCGGGATGGTGATCCAGCTCGAGGCGAGGTTGGTCGGGTCGACGGCGCGGACCTGCACGTTGACCGTGCCGTGGAAATCGGGGTTGGTCCGGAGGATGAGCGTGCGGGTGGTCTCGGTGGGCGCGCCGATGTCGGTCGCGGCGACGACCGACTTGAGCACCACTCCGTCGGTGATCGCCTGCAGATTGACGCCGACGTCCGCGGCGTCGTCGTCGATGGTGAAGGTCAAGGTGATGGTGCTCGACGAATCGCCGGCGCCATGCTCCGCCAGAGCGGACAGATTGCCGGCCGCGGCGGTGATGGTGGGGGGCGCGTTGAAGCCCCATTTCTGATCGATCCGCCCTTTGTCGGTCGCGCTGAGCGAAGCGAAGCTGGCTGGCTCCGCCAGGGTCGACATGACCGACAGCAGCCCGCCGACGTCGACCGGATCGTTCACGTTCCTGTTTCCGGCGATGATGCCGTCGACATAGAAGCCTTCCGCCGCATCCCAGTTTCCGGCGGTCGTGTTGACGAACCAGTCCTTGATGGTCGTGGCGGTGCTCTCGCCGAGGATCTTGACCACCAGATCCCTGGTGCCAGCGGCCTTGCTGAACCACAGGTCGCTGTAGTTGACGGTACCGATATAGGAGAGCGAGTCCTTCGAGCCCGGAACATCGGTGTCGAAATTGTAGATGGTGTCGAGGCCGCCGCCGCGCTGGACGACATAATGGTCCGCTCCGGCGCCGCCGATCATGATGTCGTTGTCGGCGCCGCCGTCCAGATAATCGCCCGCGTCGCCGGCATCGAGCAGATCGTTGCCCGCGTCGCCGTACAGATGGTCGACCGCGCCGTGGCCGAACAGGCGGTCGTCGCCGGCGTCGCCGTGGAGGGTATCGAGGCCCGCTTCGCCGAAGATGTAATCGTCGCCGATGCCGCCGGCGATGGTGTCGTTGCCGTCGCCGCCGTAGATGACGTCGTTGCCCAGACCGCCGTCGACCGTGGTGTTCGCGGCCGAGCCGCGCAGCCGGTCGGAATGGTCGGACCCTTTCAGGTTCTCGAAGCCGGAAATGACGTCGCCCGCGGCATGGGCACCGCTCGCGGTGTTGCCCGCGATGTCCACGTCGACGCCGTTGATGGTCCGCGCCATCGCGGCCTTGACGGTGACTCCGTTGACGACCGCCCCGCCGATCGGCGCCGTGTTGAACGCCGTGCCGATCGTCGAGGACGCGTAGCTCAGCCAGTCGCCGTCGCCCGTTCCGCCGATCAGGACGTCGGCGCCGGCCCCGCCCTGGATCGTGTCGTTGCCCGCGCCGCCGTCGATCTGGTTGGCCAGAGCCGATCCCGTGATGACATCGGCCAGCGAGGTGCCGACCACATTTTCGACGTTGGTCGCGTGCGCGGCATTGTTGAGGTCGATCGTCTGCCCTGTCACGGCCGACGAGAATGTGACAGTGTCGATGCCGGCCCCGCCGTCGATCGAATCCTCGCCCGCGGCGACCGCGACGACCAGGTCGTTGCCGGCCCCGCCGAGAATGATATCGGTGCCGCCGCGTCCCTGCAGAGTGTCGTCGCCTTCCGCCCCGTCGAGCCGGTTGGCGGCGGCGTCGCCGCGCAGGGTGTCCGCCAGCTGCGTGCCGATGACGTTCTCGACCGAGATGAAGGTATCGCCGAGGGCGCCGCCGGCATTGTTGGCTGCCGTTGCAAGGTCGACCGTAACGCTCGACGTGGCGAGGACCCCCGAGCTCAGATAATAATAATAAGCGGTGTCGGAGCCCGCTCCGCCATCCAGCAAATCGGCCCCGGCGCCGCCGCCCAGCCATTCGTCGCCGTCCTGGCCTCGAAGCGTGTCGGCGCCGTCGCCGCCGCCGAGGGAATCGTTGCCCAGGCCGCCGTAGATGGTGTCGTTGCCGCCGCCGGCTTCGAGCAGGTTGACGCCGTCCGAACCCGTGATCGTATCGCCGTAATTCGAACCGGTGACATCCTCGATGCCGATCAGCGTGTCGCCCTGGGCATGGCCGCCCGAGGCCGTGCCGGTAGCGAGGTTGAGGGTCACGGCCGCATTTGACGCAGAATAAACCACCCGGTCGACTCCGAGCCCGCCGTCGATCGTTTCGGACCGGAAGGTGGCGGTCAGCGTGTCCGCGGCGGCGGTTCCCGTGATCGGGCCGCCAGGGCCTTGTGTCACGGTCAGGGTGAAGTCGGCGGTGGCCGTCGCCGATCCGTCCGAAGCCGTCACGCGCACAACGGCGCTGCTGCCGATCGCCGCGCCCAGCGCCGTGTAGGAAAAGCTCTTGGTCGATGCGTTGAAGGAGAGCCAGGAAGGAAGCGCTCCGCCGCCGCTCAAAGCCGCGGAGAAGACGAGGCCCTTATAGGGATCCGATTGGTTGCCGTCCGGATCGTTGAACGCCGTGGTCGGGATCGTGTAGCTGAAATTCGCATTGTCGAAGAAGGACTGGTTCGCCAGTCCCGGCGATCCCGTCATCGGCGGAGTGGCGGTGGACACCGGCCCGCCGTCGGCGAATTGAAGGAATTCGACACCCGAATAGCTGTCCACTTCCGAACTGCTGTGAGTGACCGTGCGGGTGATGAAGTTGATCACATATTCGGACTGAAGGCCGGCGAAATAGACGGTGTCGATGCCGGCGCCGCCGTCGACCAGGTCGCTGCCCGTGCCGCCGTAAATCGCGTCATCTCCATCGTTGCCGAAGAGGCTGTCGTTCCCGGCCTCGCCCTTCATGATGTCGTTGCCGCCCGCGCCGCCGATCCGGTTATCGAGGCCGTCTCCGCGCAAGGTGTCGGCATGGTCGCTGCCGCCGAGCTGCTCGATGGAGATCAGGACGTCTCCCGCCGCGGCACCGCTATTGTTCGATGGCGCGGTGAGGTCGACTGTCACCCCTTCGGTGGCCAGGGTCACGCTGTCGACCAGCCAGCGATAGCTCACGAAATCGTCCCCGGCGCCGCCATAGAGGCGATCGCCGCCGGCGCCGCCGACCAGCTTGTCGTTGCCGTCGCCGCCGTCGAGCGTGTCGTTGCCGTCGCCTCCCGACAGGATGTCGAGCCCCAGGCCGCCGTTGATGATGTTGCTGAACTCGTTGCCGGCGATCCGGTCGGCAAGGGCGGTGCCGACGACGTTTTCGATCGAAGTGATTCCGAGTGCGGTGGAAAGGTCGAGAACCGCGCCGAAGGCGCTTCCGCCGATCCCCTGCCCGACGTCGCCGCCGAGCTGCAGCTCGTCCACACCGTCGCCGCCGTCGACGACGTCCTCGAGGGCGCCGCCCGAGATGGTCCGGGCATATATCGTGTCGCTGCCGGTGCCCCCGCGCAGGGTGTCCGTACCGGCGCCGCCTTCGATGAGATCGGACTGGGCTCCGCCCTCGATCAGGTCATTGCCGTCGCCGCCGCGCAGATCGTCCTGGCCGATCGAGCCTTTCAGAGTGTCCGCGTGCGCCGATCCCTTCAACTTCTCGATGGTGAAGAGCTGATCGCCCTCGGCATGGCCGCCGAGGCCGGTGCCGGTCGCCAGATCGATCGAGACCGCGGCAGTGGAGAGCGAATAATCCGCGAGGTCGGTCCCGGCCTCGCCGTGGAGCGTATCGGCTCCGGCGGATCCGGCCAGTATGTCGTTGCCGTCATTGCCGGTCATCGTCTCGGCGCGGAAGGTGCCTGTCAGGTTGTCCGCCCCCGTCGTGCCGGGAACGTTGGCGCCCCTGGCCTGGTTGATCGTGAGGAGGAAATTGTCGGAGATGGACGCTCCCGAATCCGTCCCGGTCACCTTGATCTCGAGAATCGTGCCGGCCGCCGACAGCGGCGGCGTTCCGGTGAAGGTCCTAGCCGATGGATTGAAGGTAAGCCAAGAAGGCAGGGCGCTGCCGTTGGCGAGCGTCGCCGCCAGAGTCATCGAGTCGACCGTGGTTCCGTTGCCGGAAATGTCGAGGTCGATGAACGAGGTCGCGGGAATCTGGTAGTTGTAGGGGGCGCCGTCGTCGACCGCCTGATCCACCATTTGCGGCTCGCCGAGGACCGGCGGATTGTTAGTGTTGACGCCAAGGCTGATCGTGACGTCGGCGAACTTGACCACCTGGATTCCGTTGAGCTGGTCGGCTCCGTCGCCCGCCCGGGCACCCAATCCGGTCACGGTCGAAGTCACGCCGCTGGCGATCACATATTCGGAGAATTTGCCGGCGAAAATCGCGGTATTGGTGCCGGTGCCGCCGTAGAGGATATCGTTTCCGACCCCGCCGACGAGGACGTCGTCGCCCCCCACGCCGTAAAGAAGGTCGTCGCCGGCGCCGCCGTCGAGCCGGTTGGCGCCGCCGTCGCCGGACAGCAGGTCGTTGAAGCCCGAGCCGGTCAGGTTTTCGACCTGGTAGAACCAGTCGCCTGTGGCATCGCCCTGCTTGGCGAGGGCGCTGGAGGCAGGCGCGGTGGTGCCGTCCACCGAGCTTCCGCCCGCCAGGTCGACGACCACGCCGTTCAGGGTTACCCCGTTGTAGACGGAGGTGACCGTCGAGGCCGCCGCCTGCGTTTCATAGCTGGCGGAGTCGATGCCGGCACCGCCCTTGAGGATGTCGGCCCCCGTGCCGCCGATCAGAACGTCGTCGCCGTCGCTGCCGCTGATCGTGTCGTTGCCGCCCGAGCCGTCGAGCCGGTTGTCGACGACCGAGCCGTTGATCGTCTCCGCATTATTGGCTCCCAGGACATTCTCGAAGCCGGCCAGGGTGTCGGTGGTCGTGACCGTGCCGACGACCACATGATAGGTCGTCGCGGTCGAGGAGATCGTGATCGTCCCCGTGCCTGCCGCGCTCGAGCCGGCGTCGTAGGTGTCGACCCCTTCCCCGCCGTCGAGATTGTCCTCGCCGGCCTCGCCCCGCAGCAGATCGTTGCCGGCTCCGCCCTTCAAAACGTCATTGCCGGCGCCGGCTAAAATTCTGTCGTCGTTCGAGTTGCCGCTGATGGTATCGACATAGTTGGACCGAGGGATGGTGATCGAGCCGTCGACGATCACGTTCGTCAGGTCGAGAGTGGCACTGGCGTTTAGCCAGACGGTCACTCCGGTCCTGCCGCTGGCATTGATCTTTTCGATCGAGGTGAGCGGAGCAGAGCCGGCCAGGCCGATCAGGGCGCCGTTGGCGTTGACGACGATCGTGTCGAACCCGGCCCCGCCGTTGATGATGTCGTAGCCGCCTTCCGTACCGAGGTGGAATTCATCATCGAAGCCGCTTCCGGTAAGGGTGTCGTAGCCGCCCAGCGAGTAGAATTTCGCGCCGCCGGCCAGCAGCGGATCGGCGGTGATCGTGTCGTTGCTCGCGGTGCCGGTATAGACGGGCCGATCGCTATAATCCTCGTTGGCCTGCCACCTCGCCGACAGGGCGTCGGTGAACGCCTGGGTGGGGCTGGCCGGCCACGCCGCCGGCACGGTCGCGCTGACCGCGGCCATCGCGGTGACCAGGGCCTGCACGTCGCTTCGCGCCAGCGACCTGTCGGAGGTGATGATCCGCCGCGCCTGGTTCGCGGCCCCCGAGAACCAGTTCTTGACGAGGACGGTCGAGCCGAGTCCGATGGCGGTGATCTCGAGGTCGGTGCCGACCTGGCGCAGCCACAAGCGGTCGTGGCCGATCTTGTCGAAGAGCAGCTCGTCCTGCCCGCCGCCGACGGTGACGCTGTCGGTGCCGCTTCCCGCGGCAAAGAGATATTTGTCGTTGCCGGCGCCGCCCTGGAGCGTGTCGCTGCCGGCGCCGCCGTCGAGGATGTCGTCGCCCAGGCCGCCGTAGAGACCCGCGACGCCGGTTCCCGACGACGGACCCGCGGTCACCGTGAAAGTGGAAATGTCGTCGCCGTCGCCGCCGAGCAGGACGTCGTTGCCCGCGCCGCCGTCCAGCCGGTCCTGCCCCGCGCCGCCGACCAGCTGATCGGCCGCTCCCGTCGTGCGCCGGACGACGACTGCGTCGATCACCGAACCTTCGCCGTCCGGCGTGCCGAGCGCGCGGAATTCGAGCTTGTTGGTGCCTTCTATGGCGGTCAGGCTGGTCGCCGTCGCCGCGGTTAAAGCCGTGGTCCCGCCTGTGATGGTCCGGACGACCGTGCCGTTCCACAGCACCTCGACGCCGCCGGTGGCCGCGGCGATCTTCAGGGCGTGATTGAAGTTCAGGTTCAGGATTTCGCCGGCGTCGAGGTTGGCGATCGTCTGCGAGACCGTATTCGCGGCGCCATTGTCGAGATGCAGCGCCCGCGTTCCGGCCAGCCCGGTAACCCCCGATGCGGAGGTGACGAGCTGCGCGGCATTGGTCGACGACGACTTCCAGGAAGGCAGATCGGGCGTCGTCAGACCGAAGCCGGTCCCGACGTCGTTGGCGGTATCGCCGGAATCCTCGAAGCCGTCGTTGCCGAGCAGGTTGCCGCCGATCACCGTTCCGGCCGCGTTGTCGCCGACCAGGATGTCGTTGCCCTCGCCGCCGGTCAGCAGGTCGCGGTCGCCGCCGCCGGTCAGCTGGTCGTTGCCCGCGCCGCCTTCGAGATCGTCCTCGCCGACGCCGCCGGCCAGCGAGTCGTTGCCGTCGTCGCCGATCAGGACGTCGGCGCCGAGCGCATAGGCGGCGGTGTCGACGGTGCCGCCGCCGCCGATCAGAGTGTCGTCGCCGCGATTGCCCTTCAGCACGTTGTCGGAATCGTTGCCGGTGATGTGGTCGCGGAATTGCGACCCGACGACGTTCTCGATGCTGCTGTAGGTGTCGCCCATCACCTCGGTGTCGTTGCCCGCAGCCAGGCCGGAGGCGAGACTGACGGTCACGCCGATGTTCGAGGTCACGGCATTCGAGCCGACATAGCTGATGGTATCGACGCCGGCGCCGCCCTGAAGCGAATCGGCGCCCAGTCCGCCGACCAGCAGGTCGTCGCCGTCCCCGCCCTGAAGAACATTGTTGCCGGCGCCGCCCAGTAAGGTGTCGTTGCCGTACTGGCCGCTGAGCGTGGCGGCGTTGCTGACGATGAAATCGTCGACCGGGGTGGCCGAGCTGTCGGTCGAGGACGCCAGCAGCGCGCCGCTGGAATCGAACTTGAGGCCGGCGAGGTTGACCGAGGAGCCATCAGAGAACTGGAGGGTCTCGATCGCGCTGTTGACGTCGGTCGACGCGCCGTTGCGGAAATTCTGGACGACGACCTTGCCGCCGGCGATGGTCGCGCCCGAGCCGACCGTATTGACCGTGATTTCGAGATTGTTGCCGACCAGCGCGAAGCCGAGATCGGAGAGCCCGATCGTCAGGTCGCCCGTCGGAGCCGCGCCCGCCGCCGTGGCGTCCTCGAACAGGATCGTGTCGCTGCCGCCCGGCGCGGCCTGCACCAGCGAGACGGCCTGGCCGGTGCCCGACGGGACGTAACCGTCCGCCCACGCCGCCGGATCGAAGCCGGGCACCTGACCGCCGTCGAGGCCGTTCGCGACCGCGCTGTTATATTCCTTGCGGTAGACGACCGCTCCGGTTTCGGAGTGGGTGACGATCCGTTCGAACTGGTTGTTCGAGCCGTCGCGGTCGACCAGCCGGACCGTTCCGACATAGGGCCCCTGCAGAGCGCCCGAACTGTCGACGACGGCGATCTGGCTGGTGCCGCCCGCGTCCAGGATCGTATCCGTGCCGTCGCCGCGAGCGAAGGTGTAGATATCGTCTCCGCCGCCGCCGTGCAGCGTATCGTCGCCGCCGCCGCCGCGCAGGTCGTTCTCGGCGATATCGCCCTCGAGCGTGTCCGACGAGGCCGAGCCCTGAAGCCCTTCGACGCCGTCATAGCTGTCGCCGGCGGCATCGCCGGTGTTCAGCGCGCTGTTGCCGAGCGAGGCGGTCACGGCCGTGTCGTAGGCCGCGATGTCGAGGCCCTGGCCGCCGACCAATATGTCGGCGCCGGCGCCGCCGGTCAGCTTGTCATTGTCCATGCCGCCCAGCAGCACGTCCGCGCCGGCCCCGCCGGCCAGGCTGTCCTGGCCGCTATTGCCGTTGACGATATCCTCGAGCGCGCCGCCGGTGATCGTGTCGTCGCCGGCTCCGCCGGTGATCCAGTTCTTGCCGGAGCCGCCCGTCAGAGTGTCGTTGCCGTCGGTGCCGCCCGTCAATTGGGTGGCGGCGGTATCGACCGCTCCGGTGTTGAAGAAGCTGAACTTCTCGATCGAGCCGGTGGCGGCGGGATTGCTCACCCATTCCTTGAGGATGATCTGGTCGGTCAGGCCGGCGAAGCTGGCCGAGGCGGCGCCCGAACGCTCGATGCCGACGATCAGGTCTCGGCCGTTGACGGCGGTCTGGAACTGGATGTCGTTGATGTCGATGCCGATTCCGAACTCCAGAACGTCGGCGCCGTTGTTGGCGGCGATCGCGTTCGGGTTGGCGGGCTTGTGGACGTCGAGAATTCCGGTCTCGATGTTGTAGCGGGTCCTGACCGACCAGAGTCCGGTCGCCGCGTCGAACAGGGTCTGGTCGACGGTGCCGTTGGTCTTGTGGACCATCGAGCCGTCGGCAAGGACGGCATAGCCGGTTCCGGTGCCGTCGATGAGGCCGCCTTCGCCCGATATCCAGATCGTCACCCATTCGTTGGTGAGATCGTCGGTGACCGTATCGCGGCCGTCGCCGCGGACGAACTTGAAGACGTCGTTGCCGGCGCCGCCGACGAGCTGGTCGTCGCCGACTCCGCCCGAGACGACGTCGTCGCCCGAGTCGCCGTGGACCGTGTCGGCGCCGCGCCCGCCGCTGACCATGTCGGTGCCGGCGCCGCCGAACAGCGCATCGTCGCCGTCAGTGCCGACGACGATGTCGTTGCCGCTGTCGCCCGACACCGAGTCGTTGCCAAGGCCGCCATTGCCGAAATCGTTGCCCGAGAGGAGGTAGACGAGATCGTTGCCGCCGCCGGCATGGACGAAATCGTTGCCCTGGGTGCCGATGATGGTCTCCGCGGCGTCGCTGCCGAGGATGAAGGTGTCGAAATCGGCGAGGCGGATCTCGTTTCCGTCCGCGAAGCGGAGGGTCTCGACCTTGTTGAAGCTGCTGAACCAGTCCTTCAGGACGACCCGGTCTCCCGCGAACACGCCGCTCGGCCAGAGCTCGATGATGAGATCCTTGGCGTCGGCCGATTTGAGGATCTTGACGTCCTCGATGGTGATTCCGGTTCCGAGCGCGAGCACGTCCTCGCCGCCGGCCGCGACGCCGTTGGACGTCACCTGGACGCCGCCGCCATGCCAGTTGTTGAGCCCGCGCCCGTTCTTGAACAGCGAGCCGATCAGCGCCTCGGCGACCCGAGACGCGATTTCGGGCGCGGTCTGCTTGCTGTAGGCCTGGGTGACGACGGCCTGGACGGTCAGCCCGCTCTCGTCGCGAACCAGGTCGGCATGGGCGATATCGGCGCTGCCGACGTCGCCGATCCGGAAGACATATTGATCGTCGCCGCGCCCGCCGCGAAGCACGTCGCCACGGCCGGCCCCGCCCGCCAGGATATCGCCGCCATCGCCGCCTTCGAGCGTGTCGACGCCGTCGCCGCCCTCGAGCCAGTCCGAGCCCTCCCGGCCGATCAGAAGATCGTCGCCGGCGCCGCCGTCCAGATAATTGCCGCTGCCGCCGAGCGTGCCGGCGGAGGCGGATCCGGCATTCAAGGTGTCGTTGCCGTCGCCGCCCAGCAGCCAGTCGTCGAGACGGCCGCCGTAGAGCTTGTCGACGCCCGCGCCGCCGAGGATATTGTCGCCCATGTCCGAGGCGTGGATCTCGTCGTCTCCGGCGCCGCCGTCGACCATCGCCGCCACCGGGATCTGCAGCGCCTGGTTGTTGTGGCCGACCCCGTTGACGGTCAGGCCGACATTGGTGCCGGTCGAGGTCGCGACCAGCTGGGTTCCGGAAAGAACGATGCGGTCGCCTCCGGTCGTTCCGTTGATGACCGTGCTCGAATCCGCTTCGATCGTATCTTCGATGAAGCTGACTCCGCCGCCATTGTCGTACACGGCCACGAAACGCGAGGCCCTCGCCGTGTCGATGAGCATGACCAGCTGGCCCGCGGTCAGGCTCTGGCCGCCGATCTTTCCGTCCGCGGCTTCGTCGAGAAACACCTCATATCCGCCGATCCAGTCGGTATAGCTGCGGCGGTGGACGTTCAGCTCGACCGCGCGCGCGAGCGTCGCCAGCCAGCCGGCGGCGAAGACGGTGTTGGGCTCGGCGGCGATCATGACGTTGATCAGGAATTTTTCCTGGGTATATCTCGTGTAGTCGGCGCCGATGGCGAGATCGCCCAGCAGGCTGTTCATGTCGAAGCTTCCGGCGGCTCCCGCCGCGTCGCTTCCCGGATTGCCGCCCGCATTGGCGAGCGAAGAGGCAAGCGCGCGCTTCACATAGATGTCGCCGCCGGCCATCTGGCCGATCATGCTGCTCAGGCCGAGATAGGTGCCGTGAGCAAGAAGCTTTTCGGCGGCGGTCTTGCCGCTGAAGCGGGCGGTGATCGCCTCCTTGTCCTTGGTGTGGACCGGCCGGTAGACGAAGTCGGACTTGCGCATTCCGTAATTGCCCGACTGGACGGCCGAGGGATCGACCAGCACCGAGCCGGAGAAATTGAGGACGGCGTTGAAGCTGTTGGCGGCGGCGGCGGCGAGGCCCTTGGCGGCGTCCTTGGAGCCTCCCTTGCGGGCATAGACATTGGCGACGACGAACTCGCCCTTGGCTTCGTCCCAGACCGCGTCGGCGCCGGAACGCGGAGTTCCGCCGAAGACGGAGCCGAGAACGCCGCCCAGCAAGGTGTGGATCAGCACGACCGCCGCCACGATCGCGATCGCGGCGACCGGATTGGCCGCGGCGAACGCGGCGGCCTGGGTTGCGATCGTCGACAGCGAGGCGCCGCCGATCGCCAGCCCCTTGGCCGCGGCCAGCGCGACGGTAGAGGCGAAGCCGCCATAAATCGCGCCGACCTGCGAGCCGATCTGCCCGCCGACCGACTCGAAGGTCTTGATCTCCGACGCGAGCTTGGTGCCGATGTAGCTGCCGATCGCGTTGACGAAGAGCGAGGCGTTGATCCCGGTGAACGGGCTGGCGGCGGTCGATCCCGGCGCGATGTTGGTCAGGATCTTGCCGATGACCGCGCCGCCGACGCTGTTCGCGATTTCGGCGGGCACGCCCTCGAGCCCGAGCGCCTTGGTCAGCTCCGCGGTGAGGTAGGACGACAGGGCGCCGATCCCCGCACCCTGGATATTGGCGACCAGCGACGAGCCGAAGCTGTCGATCCCGTCCGCCAGGATGGTGGTGGTCGGATCGTTGTTGAAGATCGCCTTGTGGATCGATTCGCCGGCGGCGCCGAGGAAGGTGCTGAGCGTCCCGGAGAGAACGACCTGAGCGAAGGGATCCGACGAGAGGCGCTTGCCGAGGACCGAGCCGAGCGCCATCCCGAGCTGGCCGCCGTCGATCGTGGTGACGCCTTCCCACACCGCGTCCGCGACCAGTGAAATCTGCTGGGCGACGTCGGAGATGAAATTGCCGCTGGCGTCCACGACCGGATTTGGGGCCGCCGCCCGGCGCGCCTGGCGCGCGCGCAGCCGCTCCAGGACGTCGCCGTCCAGATCGTAATTCGCGGCGTTTTGCCGGGCCGCCGCCTTTTCGGCGTCGGTGTCGGCATCCGCGGGTCGGTCATAGTCGAGAACGTCGAGATTCTCGAGCGCCCGGAGCTGGGTCTCGTTGAAGTTCGGCGGCCGCCCCTCCGCCGCCGCGGCGGTCATTTCCTTCTCGAACAGCTCGGCGAGATCGATCCTGTAGAGCCTCCGGTAGAGCGGTTGCGCCTTCTCCCAGAGGCTGTCCTGGAGGCTCGCTATGTCCGCGTTCGAGACGTTGCCGAAGTGATTCTGCGAGGATTCGAGGAAGTCCCTGACATTGCCGTAGGTGGCGGTATTCTCGAACTCCGCGCGGGTCATGAAGCGCGGCACCGCGGGCATCCCTCCCGACAGGTCGTACATGTCGGCCGGCCGCCCCGCCGTGGTCGCGGTATGGCGGATCGCGTAGTGCAGCAGCTCGTGCGCGACGTTGGCGATGAAGATGAGCGGATCGGAATTGTCATCGAGAACGATGTCGAGCGAATTGTTGGCGTCGTCCCTTTCGGTGATTCCGCCGGCATCCGTGTTGTAGAGATTGCCGACCTTGCCGTTGATGAGGTTTACGGTGATCCCCGCCGCGCCAATGCTGTCCAACAGGGCAAAATATCCAGCGGCGTTGACGTTCTTGGGATCCAGGAAGGCACGCATCAGCTGATCGACCTGCCCGATCTCGGTCTGATCGAAGCCAATCACATTCATTGTCGGCAGACGCGTGCTCGTGCCGTTGTTGCGCGTCACGGTTCGCGCATTGTAGATAACCGCACGCTGGTTGGTCAGGGTGGCGGGAATAGTCACCCTTACGGCACCCGCACCGCCCGGATTCGTAATGTTCGAAAACATCGCCTGCAGCTGTGCGGCAGTAAACGTATGCGACGTCCCGAAGGGAGAGGTCAACGGTGCGGGTGGGCCTGACATCTTTTACTCTCCCGGCATGTGTAAGGAGTGTGTTTCACTTAATTCCAGCTCGCCTTGGGCGCCTTTTTTAAACCCAAGGAAGACAATGCTTGGCCGCCCTGAGCAGGCGGCCGCCGGCTCGGCGCAGGATTTGAGCGACGCGGCAAGGATCGGTCCGCTGGTGGGGGCAAGACGTCGGCGCAGGGTGCGGCGCCGCGAGAAAACGGGGGCAGAAAATTCCGGAGGCGCGGCAAATGCCGCACGCAGCTTCCGACTCGGCTTCCCCCTCGGCCCCACCCCGTAACCTTTTCTTTTTCCTGCTGAATACCACGACGGCAGGGGAGGATTCTGCGCCTCCGAAATGAAAGCTGCGCTTTTACTGTAATAAGGGCAAGCAGAATTCGAATACTTCGGATCAATAGTTTTTAGCCGGCGCGCGACTGTCGCTCCGCCCCTCGTCGAGCGCGCCGGAAACGCGAATTCGGATGCTGCGTATTTCGCGGTCTGACCGGACCGCGGCGCTACCCGCCGACGGCGGCGATCAGCCGAAGGAGGAGGGCGCCCTCAGCCTCACCCGCATCTTTCCGTTTTCCCGCCGAAATGCAGTTCGTCCCGGGAGCTCCCGTTCCGGTCGCAGGCCGCGCGCGCGGGTGGGGCGTGGCAAGCCTTATATCCGGCTTTACGCGTCCGGCGCCTCGCGCGCCCGGCTACCGCTCCCGTCCCGCCTCGTCGAGCGCCTCCGAAATCGGGGAAAGCAGATATTGGATGATGCGCCTCTCGCCGGTCTTGATTTCGGCCTGCACGGCGAGGCCGGGCCCGATTGGCTGGCGGCGGTGGCGTAGCTGGACGTAGTTTCGCCCAAGCTTGATCCGCGCCATGTAGATGAGCGCCCCCTGCGACCCCTCCGCGCCGGAAGCCTTCGGATCGGCTTCCTGCTGGACGGCGTCGCGGCTGATCGTCTCGACCACGCCTTCCACCAGGCCGTAATCGGTGAACGGATAGGCGTCGAGCTTGACCCGGACCTCCTGGCCTTCCCGGACGAAGCCGATGTCGCGATTGAGGATCCGCGCCTCGACCTCGACCTCGCTGCCCTCCGGAACGATGACCATCAGCGCCTGGGCGGGCTGGACGATCCCGCCCACGGTGTGGATAGCGAGCTGCTGCACGACCCCGTCGACCGGCGAGCGGATCTGCTGGAAGAGGCGCCGCCGCTCGGTCTTGGTCAGCTCCTCGGCCCGCATCGAGCTCTCGTCCCCGGCGGTGGCGAGCTCGGTCACCGCCGTCTTGGCGAAGGCGCCGCGCAGGCGCGCCATCTGGGCGTCGAGATTGGCCACTCCCGCGCGAGCCTTGGCGGCCGCGGCCTCCTGGACGTCGATGCTCCTGATATGCTCGAGCAGCATCTGCTCATATTCGAGCAGGCGAAGCTTCGAGAAATTGCCCTGCCGGGCGAGCTCGCGCCGCGCGGCGAGCTGCTGCTGCACGAGCGGCAGCGTCTCGCGCAGCTTGGTGACCTCCGCCAGAGCGGAGGACAGCTCGGCCGCCCGCTCCGCCTTCCCTTCCATGAGCGAGGCGCGTTCCGCCTCATATTCGGCGATGGCGCTGCCGATCATCTGGACCTGGGTTCGCGCGATCAGCGGCGGAGTGCCGGGAGGCGCGTGGAACGTGGCGGGCCGGCCTTCGAGATGGGCGAGGATCGCGTTGTTGCGAGCTTCCGCGATCCGGGCGGAAAGCAGCCCGCGGCCCGCCTGAGCGGCCTCGGCGCCGGCGACGGTCGGATCGAGCTCGACCAGCAATTGCCCCTTCTTGACCCGCTGGCCGTTGCGGACATGGATGGCTCGAACCGAGCCGATCTCGATCGGCTGGATCAGCTTGACGTTGGCGGCCGGCAGGGTCTTGCCGGAAGCGACCGCGACGACGTCGACCCGGCCCACCACCGACCACACGACCGCGATCGCGAACAGGCTGCACAAGGTCAGCATGAGGATTCGAAGGCCCGGGCTCGGCGGCGTCTCCATGATCTCGAGCGCGGCGGGGAGGAATTCGTGCTCGGCGATCGGCTTGCGCTTCCTGTCCGCCTCGTTCTGCAGCCCCCAGGCCTCGCGGAGCACTGCCCAATGGCGAGCCAGGGTCGGGAATTTGCGCGCCAGGAAGCTCACGCCACCATTCCCATCTGCTTGCGGTAGAGGTCGGCGTAGCGGCCGCCCTTGGCGAGCAGGGCGTCATGATCGCCCTCCTCCGTTATCTCGCCCGCTTCGACGGTGATGATGCGGTGGCACTGGCGGACGGCCGAGAGGCGGTGGGCAATGATGATCACCGTCCGGCCGTGAGCGATCATGCGCAGATTCTTCTGGATGATCTCCTCGCTCTCGGCGTCCAGCGCGGAGGTCGCCTCGTCAAGGATCAGTATTCGGGGATCCCCGATCAGCGCCCGTGCAATCGCAATGCGCTGCCGCTGTCCGCCGCTGAGATTGCCGCCCCGCTCTTCGATGATCGAATCGTAGCCGTGCGGCAAGGCGGCGATGAACTCGTGCGCGCCGGCCAGCTCCGCTGCCGCCATCACCGCCTCGATCGGACGGGTCGGATCGGCGAGCGCGATATTCTCGCGCACCGGACGGTTGAACAGGATATTCTCCTGGAGGACCACCCCGACCTGCCGGCGCAGCCACGGCGGGTCGACCAGGGCGAGGTCGACGCCGTCGACGAGCACCCGGCCCTGGTCCGGCACGTAGAGTCGCTGGACGAGCTTGGCGAGCGTCGACTTGCCCGAGCCGGAGGGGCCGACGATGCCGAGCATCTCCCCCGCGCCGATGGTCAGCGCCACGCCCCGCAGCGCTTCGGGCGAATCAGCGCGGTAGCGGAAGCGCACCTTGTCGAACTCGATCACGCCCTTGATCGCCGGAAGGCTGGAGCGGTTGGGATTGTGCTGCGGCTCGGCGGGGGCGTTGAGGACATCGCCGAGGCGGTCGACCGAGATTCGGACCTGCTGGAAATCCTGCCACAATTGGGAGAGGCGCAGGATCGGCGAGGCGACCCGGCCGGCGAGCATGTTGAAGGCGACCAGCGAGCCGACGGTGAGGTCGCCCGCGATGACCGCCTTCGCCCCGAAATAGAGGATGGCGACGGTGGTCAGCTTGGACACGATCTGGATGAGGTGGTTGCCCCAGTTGGCGAGCTTGGCGACGCTGAAGCCGGTCTGGGTGTAGCCCGCGAACTGCTTCTCCCAGCGGTCCCGCATCTGCGGCTCGACGGCCATCGACTTCAGGGTGCCGATGCCGGTGACGGTCTCGACCAGGAAAGCCTGGTTCTCGGCTCCCCTCCTGAACTTCTCGTCGAGCCGCTCGCGCAGCGGCGGGGTGATGAACACCGAAATCAGGACGTAGACCGGAATCGAGATCAGGACGACCAGAGTCAGCATCGGGCTGTACAGATACATGACGACGAAGAAGACGATGGTGAAGAAGAGGTCGATCACCACCGTGACCGCGTTCGAGGTCAGGAACTCCCGGATCCGTTCCAGCTCGCGCACCCGGGCGACGCTGTCGCCGACCCGGCGGGCCTCGAAATAGGAGAGAGGCAGGTTGAGCAGGTGGCGGAACATGCGCGCGCTCAGCTCGGCGTCGACCCGGTTGGTGCTGTGAACGAACAGCCAGTTGCGCAGCGCCGAGAGCAAGGTCTCCCAGATCAGCACCACCGCCAGGCCCAGCGCCAGCACGTCGAGCGTGGTCAGCGAATGGTGGACCAGCACCTTGTCGATGACCAGCTGGAAGAAGATCGGCGAGACCAGCCCCATCAGCTGCAGGAAGAAGGAGGCGATCAGCACGTCCCGAAGGGGCTTGCGATATTTGACGAGCGCCGGGCTGACCCCGCTGATGTCGAACGGGCGGTTGGCCCCCGCCATCAGCTCCCGCGCGGTGAGGAGGAGCAGCCGTCCGCCGAAGCGGGCGTGCAATTCGGCCCCCGTCCAGATTTCGGGTCCGTCGCTTCGGCCGAGCTGGACCAGCACCCGCGGATCGTCCGTCTCGTCCTCGATCTTGAGGATGATCGCGGTGTCGCCGTCGACCAGCTCGGCGATGGCCGGAAGCGGCATCTTGGCGATCTGGCCCGGCTCGCAGCGGCGGATCCGGCCGATGAGCCCGAGCCGTTTCGCGATTCGCGAAAGATCTTCCAGCGAATAGGGATCGTCGCCCTTGCCGCGATCGTGCGCGATCTGCTTCGGGTCGGCGGGCACGCCCAGGAAGCGGGCGACCAGGACCAGGCATTCGAGCCCCGAATCCAACGGAATCGTCTTGGTTGGATCGGTGCCCATTAGTTCCCCCACGCACGGCCGCGGCACGATTCCCGCCCCCCGGGCATCGCACAGCCGTAAGCGCCTCAATTGGCCCGCAAAAGGGCCCGGCTGTAAAGCGGAATCGTTCGGCCGGCCGCAAACAAGCGGCGGTCCGAAGCCACGTTCAGAGGACGGACAGGGGTCTTTGCCCTCCCGCTCCCGGTGGGGGAGCGGGAGCGGCGGATCAGAAACGCTTGCGGACGGTGACCCCCATCGTCCGGGGCTGGCCGACATGGAAGCCGAGCCGGGCGCGGCCGCCGCGCTCGCGGTCGAAGGCCAGGATCGCATTCTGGTCGAGCAGGTTGTTGATGTAGACGGTGAAATCGAGGCCGTAGGCCATCTCGACGCCGGCGCTGACGTTGATCAGCTCGTAGGCGGGCAGTTCGAGATCGAGAGTCGTCGCCGCCGCGGCCGGGGCTCCTCCGAACGGAAGGCCGTGGACGAAGGTGCGCGGGTTGTCTTCCTGGTCGCCCGGCTGGGTGAAACGGGTCCCGACATGCTGGAAGGTGACGCCGACAAAGCCCTTGTCCTCGCCGGCGCTGATCGGGAAGGTGTAGAAGGCGCTCGCGGCGATCTGGAACCTGGGCACCGACGGCAGGCGGTTGCCTTCGCGAATGCCTTCGAGGACCTGGCCGTTCTGCTTGAGGCGGGTCTCGTCGAACTCGGCTTCCACCCAGCTGCCGGCGAGCGAGAGGTCAAGCCCCTCGGCCGGCTGGGCGCTGAGCTCGAACTCGACTCCCATCGTGTGGGCGTCGGCGTTGAACACCACGCGGGACGAGCAGGAGCCGGCGTCGGCGGTGACCTGGAGGTTGCTGATGTCGGTGTAGAAAGCGGCGGCGTTCAGGCTGATCGGCCCGAATTGCGACTTCACGCCGGCTTCGTAATTCCACAGGCTCTCGTCCTCGTAGGTGTCGAAGCCGCCATAATCGATCACGTCCTGGGCGCTGCACAGGCTCTCGTTGAGCGGATCGTTGACTCCGCCGAGGCGGAAACCCTTCGATGCCTGCAGGTTGATGATGACGTCGTCGGCCGCTTCGTAGCTGAGCAGCAGGCGCGGTGAGAAGCCGTCGGACTTGGTCTCGTCGGTCTGGTTGTCGCCGTTCGCGAAGAGACCGCCCGAGACGAAGCTGCGTACCTCCTTGAAGTCGTAATAGCGCAGTCCCGCGGTCGCCGTCAGAGCCTCGGTGATGTCGTAGCTGGCCTCTCCGAACAGGGCCTTCTGCTTGATGTCGTAGGGCAGGTCGGCATTGTAGGGCGAGTTGGCCGGGAAGCCGTTGGCGACCGCGGCGGCGGTGCCGGGGCCGAAGCGGGCGTCGATGAAGGCGTCGTAGCCGGGGGTCGGCAGGCGCTGCGCGTAGATCCGGTTCACGTCCGAATAGAAGGCGCCGATCAGCCACTGGAACGGCCCGTCGCCGCTCGACGAAAGTCGCAATTCCTGGGTCCAGGTCTTGAGGTCGGTCGTGTCGACGAGGTTGGAGGGCAGAAGGAAGCTCGCCGGCAACAGGTTGAGATCGACCGAGACGCTTCCGGTCAGCGCGCTGGCGTCGCGGCTGACGAGGATGTCGCGGTTGATGTAGGTGGTCACCGAGGTGAGCTCGACGGCGCCGAGGTCGGCGCTGGCGGTGAGGTCGGCCAGCAAGGTGTCGTCGGCGAACGCCTCGTCGAGCAGCAGGTGCTGCTCGCGCTCGCGGAAGAACCTGGAGGGGCGGGTCGTCGTGTAGGGATTGGCGTAGAGGTTGTAGACCTCCTGCCGGTTGAAGCCGTTGGCCCGGACTTCCTGATAGACGAGGCGCGGAGTGATCGAGATGTCCGGCGTCGGCTGGAACAGCAGGGCGATCCGGCCGCCGGTGCGGCGCCCGTCATTGACGTCCTCGTCGCGGCCGCCGCCCTCGCGGAAGGCGTTGATGAAGCCGGCATATTCGGTGTGATAGCCCACCACGCGCACCGCGGCGGTGTCGCCGAGCGGAACGTTGACCGCGCCCTTCAGGTGACCGCCGAGGCGGTCGCCGTCGACGAGGTTGAGATTGCCCTCGACCAAGCCTTCGAAGCCCTCCACGTTGGGCTGGTTGGTGATGTAGCGGATGGTTCCGCCGACCGAGCCCGAGCCGAACAGCGTGCCCTGCGGCCCGCGCAGGGTCTCGACGCGGTTCAGGTCGAACAGGTCGAGGTCGGGCTGGAACAGCGACAGCGAGATCACCGATTCGTCGAGATAGACGCCGACCTGCTCCTTGACGCCCGGCTGGTCGCGGATGATCTGGCCGGCCGAGACGCCGCGGATCGACACCTGGCTCTGGCCCGGGCCGAGATTCTGGACGTTGAGGCCGGCGACGTTGCGCGACAGATCCTCGATCGTTCCGGCGCCGAGCCGCTGAATGTCCTCCTCGGTCTGGGCATTGATCGAGAACGGCACCTCGAGCAGGGTCGTCTCGCGCTTGGTGGCGGTGACGTAGATGGTCGCGTCGTCCGTCTCCGCGGCGGCCTCGTTGGCGGCCTGGGCCTCCTGCTCGGCCTCGGTCTGGGCGGAGGCCGGCGAGGCGGCGGCGATGCAGGCGGCGAACGACGCGCCGGCCAGGAAGACAGCCTTGCCGACGGCGCTACGGTTCCAGAGACGAGCCATCATGATTCCCCTTCGTTTTGGCAGTGCAACATTCTCTGCCCGAAGCGCGAAGATCAAGGCGAAGGGGCGTATAACGAGGAAAATCCGCCACACTGTTGCAGAAGCGATACAGGCTGGCGCGCTTGACTAATCCCCGCCCAGCCCAAATGCTGCCGCCGTTGCGGAGGGGTGGATGGCGGGAATGACGCGCCGGTCGGCAATCAGGGCGGGAGCGGCGGCGGCGGCGGTCGCGGCCGCCCGTGCGCCCGCCGTCGCCCGAGCCGGACAACCGGACGTCGTCGTCGTCGGCGCCGGCATATTCGGCGCCTGCACCGCCCGCTCGCTTCAGCGGGCGGGACGCAAGGTGCTTCTGATCGATGCGTGGGGGCCCGCCCATGCCCGCGCCTCGTCCGGCGGGGAGTCGCGGCTGACCCGTGGAAGCTACGGCGCCGACGAGGTCTATACCCGGATGGCGTGGGACTCGCTCGCGGAGTGGAGCGCCCTCTCGGCCCGGGCCGAGCTGCCGCTCTTCCACAAGGCGGGAGTGCTCTTCTTCTTCCCTACGGCGGAGGATTATGTCCGCCGGACCGTGGAGGTGCACGCCCGCCTCAAGCTGCCCACTCAGCTGATGGAACGGCCGGAGATGAGCCGCCGATTCCCGATGATGGACTTCGAGGGAGTCGAACTGGGCCTGTGGGAGCCGGAGTTCGGAGCGCTGATGGCGCGGCGGGCGGTGCAGACCCTCGTTTCCGAGTTCGTCGCGGCGGGCGGCGAATATCGCACCGGCTCGGTGCTGCCGCCGGAAACGGGCGACGGACCGCTGCGCCGGATAAACATGCAGGGCGCCGGCAGAGTTTACGCAAACCAGTTCGTCTTCGCCTGCGGCCCCTGGCTTCCGAAGCTGTTTCCGGACCTGCTCGGCCGCCGCATCTTCCCGACCCGACAGGAGGTCTTCTTCTTCCGCCCCGAGGCGGGCGACGGCCGCTTCGGCCCGGCGACCCTGCCCGGCTGGGCCGATTTCAACGCCGGCGACATCTATTACGGCTTCCCCGACCTCGAGGGCCGGGGCTGCAAGGTCGCCCACGATCTGCACGGGCCGGCCATGGATCCCGACCAGGGCGACCGCACCCCCTCCCCCGCCGCGCTGGCCGAGGTGCGCGCCTACATGGAGCGCCGCTTCCCCGGGCTGAGGGGGGCGCCGCTGAACGAGGCGCGGGTCTGCCAATATGAGAACAGCGCCAATGGCGACCTGCTGATCGACTGGCATCCGCGGCGGCCCAATGTCGCCCTCGTCGGCGCCGGCTCCGGCCACGGCTTCAAGCACGGCCCCGCCGTCGGCGCCTATGCCGCCGGCCTCGTCACCGGCACGCTTGCCGCTCCCGAACCCCGCTTCTCCCTCGCCTCCAAGGGCGAGCGGCGGGAGCGGGCGGTGCATTGAAGGAGAGAAACATGGAACAGCCGCTCGACACGTTCCGCTCCTCGACCTGGGGCTGGCTTCGCGGCACCCTCGCCGGCTGGGGAACGATCGCGCTCGTCCCGATCGGCGTGCTGCTGACGGCGCCGGGCGAATGGGGCCGCTGGCCGCTCCTGATCAGCGCCCTCGCCTTCGGAATCGTGCTCTGGAAATGGTTCGAAAGCATGGCCGCGCGCTACGACATCTGCCCGGACCGGCTGATCGTCCGCGAGGGCATCTTCATCAAGAGCCTCGACGAGGTCGAGCTCTACCGGGTGAAGGACGTCCGGCTCGATTTCAGCCTGATCAACCAGATGGCCGGAATCGGCACCATCACCGTCACCTCGAGCGACGAGACCACCCGCGGCGGCGCCCTCGTCCTTCGCCATGTCGAGCGCGCCGCCCACCGCCGCGAGGAGCTGCGCCGGCTGGTCGAGACCGCCCGGCAGAAACGCCGGGTCCGCGAGATTGACATGATGCACGAGGATTATTGAGACCCGTCATCCCGGACTTGATTCGTGATCCATGAACACGGAACGTGGAGGGTTCCGCCAGCGGGCCGTGTCCATGGATTCCGGCATTCGCCGGACTGACGGCAACACTCAGCCTTTCCGGGCCACTCCGACCAGCGCCGGCCTGAGCAGGCGGTCCTTGATCATGTAGCCCGCCTGCATCTCCTGGACGATGGTGCCGGGCTCGGCGTCGTCGGTGGGGACCTCCAGCATCGCCTGGTGCTTGTGCGGGTCGAGCGGCTGGCCGAGGGCCTCCACCCGAGTGATTCCGTTCCTCTGGAAGACGGTGTCGAGCTCGCGCCCCGTCGCCTCGATTCCGGCGATCAGCGGCTTCATCCGCTCGTCTTGGCGCAGGTCCTCCGGGATCGCCGCGAGGGCGCGGTCGAGATTGTCCTTCACCGAGAGGACGTCGCGGGCGAAGCCGGTCGCCGCATAGGCGGCCACGGTCTGCTTCTCCTGCTCGAGCCGGCGGCGGACGTTCTGGGTCTCCGCCTGGGCGTAGAGGACGTGCTGGCGAACCTGCTCAAGCTCCTTGACCAGCTCCGAGAAATCCTGCTCGGGCGCCTGCTCTCCAGCATTGGCTTCCGCTGCTTCGTTGGTCACTTCTTGCAGTTCCTGGTCTTCGTTCATGCCATCAATCTCGATAGTGCCTGTGCCGTGAAATCCACCATGGGTACGACCCGGGCATAGTTCAACCGAGTCGGCCCGATCACGCCCACGACTCCGACCACCTTGCCGTCCCGTCCCCGATAAGGCGCGGCGATGACGGAGGATCCGGACAGAGCGAATAATTTGTTCTCCGAGCCGATGAAGATCTTCATCCCCTGCCCCGCCCGGGCGCTGTCGAGCAGGCGGACGATCTCCTCCTTGCCGTCGAGCTCCTCGAGCAGCTGGCGGACCCGCTCGATGTCGGCGGCGGCGCCCGGCTCGAGCAGATTGGCCTGGCCGCGCACGATCAGCACCGGCCGCTGCGCCCCGTCCTCCGACCAGATGGCGAGGCCGCGGTCGATCAGCTGGCGGGCGGCGTCGTCGAGCGCCGCCTTGCCGGCCTGGATCTCCGCGGCAAGGCGCCTCTGCGCCTCCGGCAAGGTGAGTCCGGAGAGGCGGGCGCTCACGTAATTGCCGACTTCCGTCAGCGCCGAGGCGGTGATCCCGGCGGGAAGGTCGACGACTCGATTCTCGACGCTGCCTTCCGCGCCGACCATCACCGCCAGCGCCTGAGTCGGCGACAGCTGGACGAAGCCCAGCTGGCGGAGCACCGGCTCGCGCTTCGGCACGAGGACGATCCCCGCGCAGGCGGAGAGGCCGGACAGAGCCGCGGTGGCGGCGGACAGCGCTTCCTCGATCGGCCCGCCCCGCTCCAGCCGGGCCTCGATGGCCGCGCGCTCCTCCTGGCTGGGCTCCGCCGCCTGCATCATCCCGTCGACGAACAGCCGAAGCCCGCTCTCGGTCGGCACCCGCCCGGCGGAGGTGTGGGGGTGGGCGAGCAGGCCCAGCTCCTCCAGATCCTGCATGACGTTGCGGATCGACGCGGGCGAAAGGTTGAGGCCGGGCAGCTTCGAAATTGTGCGGGACCCGACCGGAGCCCCGGAGCCGAGATAATTCTCGACGACCAGCCGGAAAACTTCCCGGGCCCGTTCGGTGAGCTCGCTGACGGGGGTGGAGGCCATCGGGCCTATCTAGGCGTCGGGTGCGCCCGCCTCAACTGCAACGGCCGAGCAGGCAGGCTTCGCCGATGAAGGCCTTGATCGGCAACAGGCCCATCGCTTCCCTCAGGCCCCGCTCGACGTCTCTTTGCGGGCACCCGCTATAGAAGTGAAGGAATTGCCGGCTCTGCCCCGAGCGCCACGCGACATTGGTCGAAGCGCCGTCGGTCACGGGCACTCCGGCGCCCCCGCAGCGCGTGTCGTGATCGTAGCGGACGCTTCCGGCCTCCGGGCGCAGCGGCTCGAGCTCCGACGCGAAAGCCTTGAATTGCGCGGGGCTCATCCGGAACCGCCTCGGACCTTGAACGGCGGTATGGCGCCGCCCTTCGAACAGCCCACGCCCGTCCCGGTCGACGCTGACGACGAAGACGGGGCAGTAGAAAAAGCAGCCCATCGCTTCGTAGCGGATCAAATCCGGCTCGGGAGGGGGAGCGGCGGCGGCAAGTGCAGGGACCGACGACAGGAGGACGAGGAGGATGCCGAGCGCTCCGGACCAAATGATCGCCATTTCCTTCTCGCCGCCTCGCGGTTAAGGCCCGCGCCTTCAGCAGGAGTGTTTATGCGTCCTTCAGGCCGCGCGCCAGACCAGATGCGCGAGATCGCGATGGAGGCGGGCTTCACCCGCCACGCCGAGGGAAGCTGTCTGATCAGCTTCGGAGACACGAGGGTGCTGTGTACCGCCTCGGTCGAGCAGAGCCTTCCACCGTGGCTTCGCGGCAAGGGCAAGGGCTGGGTCACCGCCGAATATGGGATGCTCCCGCGCGCGACCCACACGAGGGGGCGCCGCGAGGCCGCGGCCGGCAAGCAGTCGGGCCGGACCCAGGAGATCCAGCGGCTGATCGGCCGCTCGCTTCGGGCCGTGGTCGATCTGCAGGCGCTGGGCGAGCGCCAGATCACCGTCGATTGCGACGTCATCCAGGCCGACGGCGGCACCCGCACGGCGGCGATTTCGGGGGGCTGGGTGGCGCTCAGGATCGCTGTCGACGGGCTGCTCCGGCAGCAGCTTCTGACCGTCGACCCGATCCGGCAGAAGATCGCGGCGGTGAGCTGCGGCATCCATAGCGGCACGGCCGTCCTCGACCTCGACTATGAGGAGGATTCGACCGCCGGCGCCGACGGCAATTTCGTTCTGACCGGCGACGGCAACATCGTCGAGGCGCAGGTCACCGCCGAGGGCGAATGCTATGACGAGGAGGGGCTTCTGCGCCTCCTCCGCCTCGCCCGAATCGGCTGCGGCGAGATCTTCGCCGCTCAGGACCGGGCGTCGGGGCGATGAGGAAGCTTCAGCCCGGCCGGCTGGTCATCGCCAGCCACAATGTGGGCAAAGTGCGCGAAATTCGCGAACTTCTCGCCCCCCACGGCATCGACCCCGTTTCCGCCGCGGAGCTCGACCTGCCTGAGCCGGACGAGATCGGCACGACCTTCATCGACAATGCCGATCTCAAGGCACGAGAGGCGGCGGACCTGTCCGGCCTGCCGGCGCTCGCCGACGACAGCGGGCTGTGCGTCGAGGCGCTGGAAGGGCGGCCCGGCATCTTCTCCGCCCGCTGGGCGCTTGCCGGCGATCCGCGCGTCGCGCCCGTCGCCGGGCCGGGCGAGGTCGAGGGACCGCGCGACTTTGGCCTGGCGATGCGCCGGGTGTGGGAAGAGCTGGAGGCGCTCGGACCGGAGGCGAGCCGCAACGCCCATTTCGTCTGCGCGCTGACTGTCTGCTGGCCGGACGGGCGGAGCGAATGGTTCGAGGGCCGGGTCGAGGGCACTCTGGTCTGGCCTCCGCGCGGCGACCGCGGCTTCGGCTACGATCCGATCTTCGTCCCGGCCGGCCGCGACCTCACCTTCGGCGAGATGGATCCGGTCGAGAAGCACCGCATCAGCCACCGCGCGGACGCCTTCCGCAAGCTGGTCGCGGCGCTTTTCTGATGTCCTTCGAGACGGGGCTCCGGCTTCGCTCAGCCCCTCCTCAGGATGAGCGGAAGGGAGCAGCCGCTCATCCTGAGGAGCCGGTGAGCTTGTCGAACCGGCGTCGCGAAGGACCGACAGCCCTCTACGTCCACTGGCCGTTCTGCGTCTCCAAATGCCCCTATTGCGACTTCAACAGCCACGTCCGCGAATCGGTTGACCTGGCCGCGTGGCGCGACGCTCTCCTTAGGGACCTCGCCTGGGAGGCGGAGGTCTGTCCCGGCCGCGGCCTCTCCTCGATATTCTTCGGCGGCGGCACGCCCTCGCTGATGGAGCCGGCGACGGTGGCCGCGCTGATCGAGGCGGCGGAGCGTCATTGGGGGTTGGCACCGGACGTCGAGATCACGCTTGAGGCCAACCCGTCCTCGGTCGAGGCGGCGCGCTTCGCGGACCTGGCGGCGGCCGGCGTCAACCGGGTCTCCCTCGGCCTCCAGTCGCTCGACGACGGAGCCCTGCGCTTCCTCGGCCGCGCCCACGACGCGGCGGAGGGCCTGTCCGCGCTGGCGACCGCGCAACGATGCTTCGACCGGGTCAACTTCGACCTCATCTATGCGCTGCCGGGCCAAAGCGATCGAGCCTGGGCGGCCCAACTCGACCGGGCGCTCGGCTTCGGCACCGGCCACCTCTCGCTCTATCAGCTCACGATCGAGCCGGGGACCCGCTTCGCGGCCATGGCGGCGCGCGGCGAGCTTGCGCCCCGCGACGCCGACGAGGCGGCGTCGCTCTACGAGCTGACTCAGGAAATGACTCAAGCGGCCGGCCTGCCCGCCTACGAAATCTCCAACCACGCCCGGCCCGGCGAGGAGAGCCGCCACAACCTCGCTTACTGGCGCTACCGCCCGTATCTGGGCGTGGGGCCCGGGGCCCACGGCCGTCGCGGCGGCGTGGCGACGCAGCGCCACCGAAAGCCGGAGAACTGGCTGTCGGCGCTGGCGCGCAACGACCATGGCCTGGTCGAAGAGTTGGAGCTGAGCCCCGAAGAGGAAGCGACGGAGGCGCTGCTGATGGGTTTGCGGCTCAGCGAAGGGGTTGAGCTTGAAGCGGTGGAAAGCCGGCTTGACCTCAGCGCCCTCGAGCGGCTGGAAGGGCATGGGCTGCTGGAGCGGCGAGGCGGGCGGCTCATCGTTCCGCCGGCCGGGCGCCTGCTGCTCGACGGCATTCTCGCGGAGATCGTCCTTTAACCCCACTCCCCTGCTCGCGGGCGAGGCAGGTTCAGTCGAAGCTCCGCGGCGCCGGGGACACGACGATCGTCCCGCCCGCCGTCACCTCGCGCACTTCGAGCGAGCGCTCGGCGATTCCGGAGGCGGTGAAACGGAACGGGCCGTCGACGCCAGCGAAACCGACGGGGTCGCGCAACTCGCGCTCCGGGAAGGCTCGGCCGAGGCGCCAGCCCTTGGCGATTCGGACGGTCAGCAGGACCGCGTCGTAGCCGAGGCTGGCGAGCCGATACGGGTTGGCGCCGTAGCGGGCGCGGTAGCGGGTGCGCAGCTGGTTGAACATCGTGTCGCCTACGCTTGCATACCAGGCGCCGCGAAGCGCCGGGGTACGGCCGAGGCCGCTCTCCGCCGCCCACAATTCGGTGCCGAGCAGACGGACCCGCGCATGCCCTCCGCTCTTCAGCAGCGGAGCCGCCGCGGCGGCGCCGCGGCCGCCGTCGGCGACCAGAACGGCGTCATAATCGCCTTGCCCGTAGAGCCTGGCGACGGCGGTCCTGACGCTGGCCGGCGCCCCATCGTAGGTCTGCATGGAGACGAGGCGGCCGCCGGCATCCTGGACGGCGTCCACCATCGCGTCCGAGGCGCGGCGGCCATAGACTCCGGTGGGAGCGAGCGCTCCGAAATTCTCCAGCCCGACGCTGCGCGCATGGCCGACGACCCGCGCGATCGACTGGCCGGGGGTGAAGCCCATCAGATAGACGCCGTTCCCGGCGACGCTGGTGTCGTTCGAGAAGCTGATCACCGGAACGTCGGCCCGGCGGGCGATCGGCGCGACCGCCCTGACGTCGTCGGCGAGCAATGGTCCGAGAAACAGGCCGTTGCCCTCCGCGAGCGCCTGGTTGGCGGCCGCCGCCGCTCCGCCGCGGGCGGTGTCGTAGACGGTGATGCGGATGCGCTCGCCGCCCGCGTCGAGCAGAGCGAGGTTGGCGGCATTGGCGATCGATTGGCCGACGCCGGCATTGGCGCCGGAAGTCGGCACCAGCACGGCGACCCGGTTGCGGGTCTCCTCCGGCGGCAGCTGCGGCCCCGGCTCCTCCTCGCTCGGCTGCTCGACGTCGGGCCTGACTTCCTCTTCCGGCGGAATCTCCGGCCGCGGCTTGGGCACGAGCTGGCAGGCGCCGAGAGACATCGCCAGCAGCGCCGCCGCGCCGAGGCCGAGGATGGAGCGCCGCGCTTGCGACCCGGGGGACTGCTCTGCCATGACCCTGTTCCTCATGAACGCGCTTCCGCCCGGCCTCTATATCGTCGCCACCCCCATCGGCAATCTTTCCGATCTGTCGCCGCGCGCCGCCGCGGTGCTGGCGGCGGCTGACCTGATCGCCGTGGAGGACAGCCGGGTCACCGCCAGGCTCCTCCACCATATCGGCGTCAAGCGGCAGATGCTCCCCTATCATGACCACAATGCCGAGCGCGTACGCCCCCAGCTCCTGGACCGGATGCGCGACGGCGCGGTCGCCCTCGTCTCCGACGCCGGCACTCCGCTCATCTCCGATCCGGGCTACAAGCTGGTTCGCGACGCCCGCGCCTCGGGGATCGCGGTCACCACCGTCCCCGGCCCTTCCGCGGTCGTCGCGGCGCTCACCCTGGCGGGGCTTCCGACCGACCGCTTCCTCTTCCTCGGCTTCCTGCCGCCCAAGGGAGGGGCGAAGGCGGCGGCGATCGCCGAAGTGGCGGCGATACGGGCGACCCTGGTCCTCTACGAGAGCGGCCAGCGCCTCGCCGCCACCCTGCGGGCGCTGAGGGAGGGCCTGGGCGAACGCGAGGCGGCGGTGGCGCGCGAGATCACCAAGAAGTTCGAGGAGACCGTGACCGGGAGCCTGTCCGAGCTAGCCGGCCGCTATGCCGAAGCCGCGCCCAAGGGCGAGATCGTCGTCATCGTCGCTCCTCCCGGCGAAGCCGAGGCCGCCGGCGAGGCGGAAGTGGATTCGGCGCTTCGCGAGGCGATGGGCCGCCTGTCCGCCTCTCGGGCGGCCGCGGAGGTGGCAGAGAAGCTCGGCATCCCCCGCCGCCAGGCCTACGAACGCGCCCTGAAGCTCAAATGAGCCGGCGGCGGGCGGAGCAGGGCGGCCGGCGGGCGGAGAGGCTCGCGGCGCTCTGGCTCCAGCTCAAGGGATGGAAGATCCTCGGCCGCCGGGTGCGCACGCCCGTCGGCGAGGTCGATCTCGTCGCCCGCCGCGGCGGCATCGTGGCCTTCGTGGAGGTGAAAGCCAGGGCGACGGCGGACGAAGCCGGCTTCGCTTTGGACGAATGGCGGCTTCGCCGCGTCGCGGCCGCGGCCGAGGCTCTTGCCCATCGCTACGCGCGCGCCGGCGACGACATCCGGCTCGACGCCATCTTCATCGTGCCGCGCCGGCTGCCGCGGCACCTGGCGAACATATGGCATGGATGACAGCGCCGCCCCGCGCCGCTAAGCGCGCGCCATGACCCTCCGCATCGCCGTCCAGATGGATCCCCTCGAAGGGATCAACATCCAGGGAGATTCGACCTTCGCGATCATGCTCGGCGCCCAGCGGCGCGGGCACGTCCTGTTTCATTACCGCGCGGAGGACCTCAGCTATTCCGACGGCCGCCTCTGGACGATGGCCCGGCGCGTGACGGTTCAACCCGTGCAGGGCGACCATTTTACGCCCGGTGACCAGATCCTGCTCGACCTCGGCCGCGACACGGACGTCGTCTGGATGCGCCAGGATCCGCCTTTCGACCTCGGCTACATCACCGCGACCCACCTGCTCGAACGAATCCGGGGGGAGACCCTGGTCGTCAACGACCCCGCCTCCGTCCGCAACGCGCCGGAGAAGGTTTGGGTGCTCGACTTCGCCCGCTACATGCCGCCCACCCTCCTCACCCGTTCCCTCGGCGCCGCCCGCGACTTCCTGGAGCGGCACGGCGAGATCGTCGTGAAGCCGCTCCACGGCAATGCCGGCAAGGCGGTGTTCAAGGTCGGCCGCGACGGCGCCAACCTCGCCTCGCTGATCGAGATGTTCAACGCCGCCTATCGCGAGCCCCACGTCGTCCAGGCCTTCGTCCCGGAGATCGCCGAGGGCGACAAGAGGATCGTCCTCGTCGACGGCGAGGTGGCCGGAGCGGTCAACCGGATCCCCGGTGCCGGAGAGATACGCTCGAACCTGGCCGTCGGCGGGTCGGCGGCGAAGACCGAGCTCACCGAAACCGAGCGAGAGATCTGCGCGGCGCTGGGCCCGGAGCTCAAGGCGCGCGGTCTGCTCTTCGTCGGCATCGACGTGATCGGCGGCAAGTGGCTGACCGAGATCAACGTTACCTCGCCCACCGGCATCGTCGCCATCGACAGGTTCAACGGCACCGACACGCCGGCCCTCATCTGGGATGCGATCGAAGCGAAGCTGGCCTGAACGTGGGCGACTGGACGATCAGGCTTATCGACCAGACCGGCTATGTCGGCATCTTCCTGCTGATGTTCCTGGAGACGGTCTTCCCGCCGGTGCCGTCGGAGGTGATCATGCCCGTGGCCGGGGCGCGGGCCGCCCAGGGGCCGCTCACCTTGTGGGGCGTGATCGCGAGCGGGACGGCCGGAGCGATGCTCGGCAACCTCTTCTGGTACGCGCTGGCGCGGGTGATCGGGATGAAGCGCTTCCGGCCGTTCATCGAGAGCTACGGCCGCTGGCTGACGATGGACTGGGACGATGTCGAGAAGACCGAGCGGCTGTTCGGCCGGTTCGGCGGCTATATCGTCTCGATCGGGCGAATGATGCCGACCATCCGATCGGTCATCTCGATCCCGGCCGGGCTGCTCAGCATGCGCCTCAAGACCTTCCTGATCTGGTCGACCCTCGGGACGGCCGCGTGGACGACGATCCTCGCCACGGCGGGCTGGGGGCTCGGAATGGCCTTCGACGACGTCGAGAAGATCCTGGGTCCGTTGTCGACCGCGATCATCGTCCTGATCGTCGCCGCCTACATCTGGCGCCAGCTGACCTGGCGCAGGCGGCATCCTTAGCCTTCCCATCATTGAACACCGCCGAGCGCCTTTTCGAGCGGACCTGTTCATGGATCCCGGATCAGGTCCGGGATGTCGGCTACGCCCGCGGGTGGGCGTTGCGGTAGACGTCGAGGAGGTGGGCGGCGTCGACGGCCGTGTAGATCTGGGTCGAGGAGAGGCTGGCATGGCCGAGCAGCTCCTGCAGCGACCTGAGGTCGGCGCCGCGGCCCAGCAGGTGCGTTGCGAAGCTGTGGCGAAGCGCATGCGGCGTGGTGCGGTCCGACAGGCCGAGCCGCGCCCGGGCCTTGCGGACGACCCGGCGGATCATCTCGCCGTTCAGCGGTCCGCCGCGAGCGCCCCGGAACAGCGGCCGGTCCCGTTCCGGCGGATAGGGGCAGAGCGACAGGTAGAGCTCGATGGCGGACCGGACCGGCGCGAGCAGGGGCACGATGCGGGTCTTCGCCCTTTTGCCGGTGACGCTCAGCGCCTCTCCGAGCGGCAGCGCCGCGCCGGTGAGGCCGAGCGCCTCGGCGACGCGAAGCCCCGAGCCGTAGAGCAGCAGCAGCACGGCCTCGTCGCGGGCGGCGATCCATTCCGCGCTGGCATCCTCGCCGACTTCCTCGGCGAGCGCGAGGACGTCGTCGGGCGCGACGGGCCGGGGCACGCTTCGCGGCCGCTTCGGCCCCTTGAGGCGGGGCAGGCCCGGCTCCCCTCCCCGGTCCGCGGCGGCGAAGGCGAGAAAGCCGCGGACGGCGGAAAGCTCGCGCGCCGCCGAGCTGTTGCCCAGCCCCTGGCGGCGCCGGTGGGCTAGGAAGGCGCGCAGGTCCTTCGCCTCGAGCGAGGCGAGCGCGGCGCCGTCGACCTCGCCGCCGAGATGCCCGGCGAGAAAGGCGATCAGGCGGTGCGCGGTGGCGGCGTAGGCGCGGACGGTGTGGGGGGAGCGGCGGCGGTCCCGGTCGAGATGCCGCTGCCAGCGGAAGGCGGTCTCGGCGGCCGGATGATGAGCCGGGTCGCCCTGCCCCCCGGGCAGGGCTGAATGATGCGGGGCATCATTCACCCGGTCATCTCAGGGGATCAGCCACCGGCCCATCGAGCGGGTCAGGACCCGGCCGAGGAACATGAGCAGTTCGGAGCCGTGGCGGGTCTCGAACCCCTGGGCTTCGCGCTGCCCCAGGGCGAGCAGGCCGCTCGGCAGCGGCGGCTCGCTGTCGAGCCGGACGAGGGCCTCGGCGCGGATCAGCTCGCAGGCCGGGCCGAACAGGGGGTGGCCGCGGCCGACGCCGCGCAGAACGACTCCGTCCAGCCCCTCGAGCGAGCGCCTGATGACCCGCGCATCGACGAACTGGAGGCCGGAGGCGTCGGCACGCACCCCCTTGTCGCCGGCGCACAGCGCCACCGCCACCGCGTCGAGGCCGAGTATCTGCGGCCATTCCTGGGTGACGATATGAATGAGATGATCGAAGCCGTCCGACTCGATCGCCGCCAGCACCGCCTCATGGATCGAGGCGACCGCGCCCGAATGGCCGCGGGCGAAGGCGATGAGGTCCTGATTGGCCTCCTCCGCCGCCGCCACCCGCGCGCGCAGCTTGGCCACGGCGCGGTCCTCGAAGTTGATCACCTTTCCCATCGCGGCGAAGGTAACCCGAACAAGGTTAAGAAGCGATGGCAAATTCCTCCTCGTCGCGCGGCCCGCCGGTTCGGTCGACGGGGCGTTCGCCGCTTTCCGCGATTCGCTCTAAGCCCGCCGCCAACGAACCGCCGGAGCCGCGAAAAATGACCATTCGCCCCAGCCGTTTCCTCTCCGGAGCGGCCGCGATCCTCCTGCTGGGGGCCTGCATCCCGAGCGCCGGGACGGCGGCGGACGCTTGCGGCGGCGAGCTGTCGGCGCGGGTGCCGGCGGCTCCCGTCGCCGGCCGCGGCGAGACCGGCCTCCGGCTTCTCAAGCAGCAGGGCGCCCTGCTCTACGTGCCGAGCGGCTATCGTCCCGGCCGGGCCATGCCGCTTCTGGTCATGCTGCACGGCGCCGGCGGCGACGCCCGCCATTCGATGCTCCTGGCCGGCGATCACGCCGAGCGGCTGGGATTCCTCGTCATCGCGCCGAAGTCGCGGGCCGCCACATGGGACGTCGTCTCGGGACGGCGCTACGGCCCGGACGTGAGCGCCCTCGACTCCGCCCTGCGGGAGGTGTTCGAGGCCTACAGCGTCGATCCCGCCAGGGTCGCCGTCGCCGGGTTTTCAGACGGCGCCACCTACGCGCTGGCGCTTGGGCGGGCCAACGGCAAGCTGTTCAGCCATGTCTTCGCCTTCGCCCCCGGCTTCCTCGCGCCGGCGCGCAAACAGGGCAAGCCGAGGATATTCATCAGCCACGGCAAATCGGACCGGGTGCTCCCGATCGACGACACGGGCCGCCGCGTCGTGCACGACCTGACCGAGGCGGGCTACCGGGTGACCTACGAGGAGTTCCCCGGTGGCCACGAAGTCCCACGCCGCCTCGCCCAGCGGTTTTTCGAGAGGCTGGTGGCCGCGCCCTAGCCGATCTTCTGGCCGGTCTTCTCCCAGTCCGCGAGGAAGGCCTCGAGGCCGCGGTCGGTGAGCGGGTGCTTGAAGAGCTGGCGGATGACGGCGGGCGGGGCGGTCATCACGTCGGCGCCGATCATCGCCGACTGGAGGACGTGGATCGGGTGGCGGATGCTGGCCACGAGGATCTGCGTCTCGAAGTCGTAATTGTCGTAGATGGTGCGGATCTCGGAAATGATCTGCATTCCGTCGAAGCCGGTGTCGTCGTGGCGGCCGACGAAGGGCGAGATGAAGGTGGCGCCCGCCTTGGCGGCGAGCAGGGCCTGGTTGGCGGTGAAGCACAAGGTGACGTTGACCATCGTGCCCTCCCCGGTCAGCGCCTTGCAGGTCTTGAGCCCGTCGACGGTGAGCGGCACCTTGACGGCGATATTGCCGGCGATCTTCCGGAGCACCTCGGCCTCGCGCAGCATCTCCTTGTGATCGGCGGCGACCACCTCGGCGGAGACCGGCCCCGGCACGATCGAGCAGATCTCCCGCACCACTTCGAGGAAATCCCGCCCCGCCTTGTGGATCAGCGACGGGTTGGTGGTGACCCCGTCGAGCAGCCCCGTCTCCGCCAGGTCCCGGATCTCGTTGGTGTCGGCGGTGTCGACGAAGAATTTCATGAGGCAAGGTCCTTGAATTGGGAATCAGCTGGCCTTCTAGACCCGGCTCGAAGGATGGTGAAACACCGTTCGGGGCTGAGCCTGTCGAAGCCCTCCCCCTCGGTCAAGCCGAGGGACAAGAAAAGGGCTTCGACAAGCTCAGCCCGGACGGAACAGAGTCAGTTCGACGGGGGCGGGCTTGGTTGAGTCGAAGCAAAGTAGGGACCTGCACCGGGCGATCTGGGCGATCGCCCTGCCCTCGATGGTGACCAACGTCGCCACGGCTTTGTTCGGCCTCGCCGATCTGTGGGTGATCGGCCAGCTCGGGCAGGCGGAGCCGCAGGCCGGCGTCGAGCTCGGCGCCAAGTTCATGATGGGCCTGCTGATCGTCTTCAACTTCCTCAGGACCGGCACGATCGCTCTGACCGCCCAGGCTGCGGGGCGGGGGGACGAGGAAGCGCAGGCGGCGACCCTGGCGCGGGCGCTCGGAGTCTCGCTGGCGATCGGCCTGATCCTGCTCGCGCTCAAGCCGCTCATCGTGCCGTGGGGAATGGAGCTGCTCTACGCCCGCGGCGAAGTGGCCCGGGAGGCCGGCATCTATGTCGGCATCCGATATTGGGGCGGGCTGCTGTGGCTCGCCAACGTCGCGCTGATGGGGTGGCTGATCGGGCGGCGGCGGGTGCGGGCGGTGCTCTGGACGGAGATCGGCTCGAACCTCATCCATGTCGCCCTCGATCTCGTCTTCGTCCTGATCTTCGGCTGGGGCGTGGCGGGCGTCGCCGCCGCCACTTTGCTCTCCGAAGGCGGCAAGACCCTCGCCCTGCTGGCGGTCACCGCGCGCCAGGGGCCGGCCCGGGCGGCCGTCCGGGCGGCGGCGCGGCGGGAGACCTGGAGCGCGACAAGCCTGGGCCCCTTGTTCCGGCTCAACCGCGACCTCTTCCTGCGGACCCTGTTGCTCACCGCCGCGATCCTCCTCCTCACTCGCCAGGGCGCGCAGCAGGGGCCGCTGGTGCTGGCCGCGAACGGGATCCTCTACCAGCTGTTCATCCTCTCCGCCCTGATCCTCGACGGTTTCGAAAGCAGCGCTCAGGTGCTGTGCGGGGAGGCGGTAGGCGCGAAGGATCGCCGCCGCTTCGACGCTCTCGTCAGGGCGCTGCTGCTGTGGGGCCTCGCCGGGGGCGCGCTGTTCAGCGCCGTCTACGCGCTCGCGGGCGCCCGGTTCGCGGCGAGCTTCAGCACCGACCCGGCGGTGGTCGCGACGACCCTCGCCTATGTGCCGTGGGCCGCGCTCATTCCGGTCCTCGGAGTCACCTCCTACGTGTTCGACGGAATCTATATCGGCGCCACCTGGACCCGGGCGATGCTGCTGACGATGGGCGCGGCCAGCGCGGTCTACGCGCTGCTGCTGTTCGCCCCCGCGCCGCTCGGCAATCACGGCCTGTGGCTGGCCTTCAGCCTGTTCATGGTGGCGCGGGCGGCCGGGCAGGCGCTGCTCCTGCCGAGGCTGGAGCGGAGGACGTTCGCCGCCTAAGAGGAAGGTGCGGAGGAAAGATTATGCGGTGGCTTGCGGCGTGGTTCCTGGTCCTTTTCGGCACGGCGGCCGACGCCGCTCCGCGCGACTGGGTGGAGAAGAACAAGCCGGCGCTTATCCGCGAATATCTCGAGCTTCTGGCGATCCCCAACATTGCCTCCGACATCGTCGACATCCGCCGCAACGCCGATCACATCTCCGCGATGATGAAGCGGCGCGGGCTGGCGCCGCGGCTGCTCGAAGGCGACGATCCGAAGGTGCCGCCGCTCATCTACGGCGAATGGCGGGTGCCCGGAGCGAAGCGGACCTTGATCCTCTACGCCCATTATGACGGGCAGCCGGTGACTCCGGAGGCCTGGAAGGTGACGGCGCCCTTCACGCCCAGGCTGATGAGCGACAGTCCCGATCGTGGCGGCGCGGAATTCGGCCCGCCCGAGCCGGGCAGCAGCGTCCGGGACGAGTGGCGGATCTATGCCCGAAGCGCCTCCGACGATAAAGCCGGCGTGATGGCGATCCTCGCCGCGGTCGACGCGCTCAAGGCGGAGAAGAAGCGGCCCGGCTTCAACCTCAAGATCGTGCTCGAGGGAGAGGAGGAAGCCGGCTCGCCCAACCTCGCCGGCCTGCTGCGCCGTCACAAGGCGCTGCTGGCGTCGGACGGATGGATCATCATCGACGGCCCGGCCCATCAATCCGGGCCGCCGCAGCTGGCGCTCGGAGTGCGCGGCGACGTCAATGTCGACGTGACCGTTTACGGGCCGGTCCGGCCCCTCCACAGCGGCCATTACGGCAATTGGGCGCCCAATCCGGCGATGATGCTGGCGCAGCTTCTCGCTTCGATGAAGGACGCCAACGGACGCGTGACGATCGCCGGCTTCTACGACGACGTCCTGCCGCTTTCGGAAGCGGAGAAGCAGGCGATCGCCGCCGTGCCCGCACCCGACGAAGCGCTGAAGCGCGAGCTTGCGCTGGGTTGGACCGAGGGCGGCGGCGCCACGCTGACCGAAACGATCCAGCTGCCCTCGCTCAACATCAACGGCATCCGAAGCGCCGATGTCGGGGACAAGGCGCGCAACGTGGTCCCCACCATGGCCACGGCGACCCTCGACCTGCGGCTGGTGATGGGCAACAGCCCCGACCGGCAGGTCGAGAAGCTGATCCGCCACATCCGCGGCCAGGGCTTCGAGGTGTTCGACCGCGAACCGACGCTGGAGGAGCGCCGGCGCTTCGGCAAGGTGGCGACGGTGACTCGCCAGCCCGGCTATCCGGCGGAGCGCACCCGGATCGAGCATCCTCTGGTCCGCGACCTGACGGCGGCGCTCCGCCGCGAGACCGAGCTTGCGGTCCTTCCAAGCCTGGGCGGCAGCCTGCCGCTCTACCTCATCCGCGAGGAGCTCGGGGCACCGACCCTGACCCTGGGCCTGTGGAACCACGACAACAACCAGCATGCCGAGGACGAGAATATCCGCCTCGGCCACCTCTGGAACGGAATCGCCGCCGTCGCGGCCGTGATGCGGATGCGCTAGCGCCGACCGCCGAGCGCGAACAGGCCCGTCAGCACCGGATCGCCGGTCGCCGAAGGATTGGCCCGGATCGCCGCTTCCTCGCGGCCGATGGCGCGGTAGATGGCGGCGGCGGTCTTGCGGGTGACGTCGGCCTGGAGGCCCGGGAAGTTGATCCCGGTCGCCACCGACAGGATGCGCTGGATCACTCCGTTCTCGGCCACGCGCAGCGCGTAGCCGACGCCCGGGAAGATGGCGTCGAAGATGCGCTCGCCCATCGATCGGGCGAGATAGTCGGTGGCGGCGGTCGGGCCGCCGCGGACGATCGACAGCGCGTCGGTGATCGTCATGTCCCGGATCGAATCGTAGACGACCGGAGCCGCCCGCTCCGCCCCTTCCTCGGCCGCCGCGTTGACCACCCGGAGCAGCCGGTCCTGGACCGCCCGGGTGCCGAGCGCCACCGCCAGCGCCGCCGTCACCGAGCTTCCGCCGAGCTGCGGCGGGGGCTGGATGCGCAGGATCTCGTCGCGGAAGAAGCCCTCGTCGGTCAGCAGCCGGGCGAAGGCGCGCTGCGAGGACAAGGTGAGCAGGCGCCGGATCGCCGGCTCGAGGTTGACGAGATCGCCGAGCCGGGTGGCGCAGCCGGGCAGCGCCAGCAGCGGCAGCAGGAGCCCTGCGGCGATCAGGCGGCGGCGGGGAACGGAATTGTCCATGGCGGTCTCTCGAGGTCGCAACGGTGCGGTAACGAAGCTCGACGGACATGCGTTGCATGGGTGCAAGGCAGCTTAGCGCTTCCCGTCAGGGCTGGCCGCCGCTTGCCTTGAGGAGGTTGGCGAACTCGCGCCGGGTCCTCGGCCCGTAAGTGGCGAAGCTGGGGTTGGGGCGCTCGGCATAGGCTTCGCGGCTTCGCGCCACCGGGTCCGCGGCGGCCTGACGGCGCATCTCCTCGGGCTTCAGGCCGTAGGGCTTGGCGGCGTTGAGGCCGAACACCTTTCGCCTCAGCTTCGCGGTGATCTCCGGATAGCCGTGGGCGTCGCGCAGCGCCTCGGAGATCTGGAAGGTTCGGAACGCCTGGATCTGGTCCTGGGGCGAGCCGTACCAGATAGAGTCGGTGCCCCAGAGGACATTGTCCTCGCCGACATATTTGAAGAGCTTGCCGAGCAGGTGGGCGGCGCTGTCGGGATCGCGGGTTGAGACGAAGCGCCAGGTCGAGCCCAGTTCGGCATAGACGTTGGCGTTGCGCGGGACCCCCGCCTCCCTGAGCGAGGTGATGAGGGCGTCGACGCCGTCCGTCCGCTTGGGATCGTAGGGGCCCTCCTTCTCACCGGCGACATAGCCCGAATGGTAGATGAGGAAGTTCATGTCGGGGAAGCGCTTGGCTACGGGTCCGATGTCGCGGCAGGTCGAATGCTCGTAGCTGCGCGGTCCGAAGGGCAGGCCCTTGTGGATGGCGATGTTGCGGATGCCGAGCTTGCGCGCCTTCTCGACGAAGGCGATGCCGGCGTCGTCGGTCATCCAGAAGCCCTGCCCGCCTGGTCCCCATTGGGTGTAGGTCTTGAAGGCGCTGACGCCGAAGCCGGCGAGCCTGTCCATGTCCTCGACGTCGCCGGGCTGGTTGGGGTTGACCCTGCCGTGCAGCATCAGCCGCTTCGACCCCTCCATCTTCTCGACGATCTCGCGAGTCGCCGCGGCTTCCTCGATGGTCAGCGGCTCGCCTTCGCGACTGGACGGAACGAACGACAGGACCATCAGGTCGGTGTCGGAATCGAGGAACACGTCCTTGATGAACTCGGTCGGGCCGAGGCACTGCAGGTAGGAGCGGTCCCCCGGCTTTTGCGAGAGCGCGCATCGCGCCTTCTCGAAGCTCGAGAGGGGCCTGGCGTCCGCGGGGACGTTCTTGAGCCAGGCTCCGGTCGGGTTCACGAAATGGCCCTGGACGTCGAAAATCCACTCCTTCTTGCCGAGCTCGGCGGCGGCGAGCTGAGGCTCGGTCGCGGAATCGGCGCTAAGCGCGAAGAAGCCGCCGGTGCGCCCGGCCGCGGCATGCGCGTCATTGTAGGCGAGCAGGGTCGAGGCCGCGCCGCAGGCGGAGACGAGGAAGTCGCGCCGGCCGAGGCCGAGGCGGCGGGCGAGGTCGCCGGCCCGCTCCGAAGCCAGCGCCCGCGCGCGAAGCAGGGTGGAATCGAGCGGGATCGGGACGAACTCGCCGTTCGACGTCGAGTCGAGCTTGATGGGAAGACGCCTTCCTTCGGGGTCGAGATCGCTCACGCCGGCCTCCTCGAATAGGGACAGGTACCGGTACCTGTCCCCGGATGGCGCTGGCAAGCGGGGCGCGGCAGCTTCGCAATCGCCGTCAAGCGATGACCTGGAAGTGGACGACGTGCGGCTCCAGCTCGAGCAGGAAACCGGAGTCGAAATCGTAATATTTGGCGACTTCCATGTCCTCGCCGGCAAAGCGGCGGATCGGCGCCTCGTCCTCCCACAACGTCAACATCTCGACCTGGAGCACGTCGCCCTCGCGCCGGTAAAGGCACCAGGCGCCCAGGTTTCCCGCGATCGAGCGATAGTCGGGCAGAGCGACCTCGCGCATCAGCCCCAGATATTCCTCCGCTTTCGCCACCGGAACCCGGCCGTGCCACCTGCGTGCGATCATGTGCGCCTCCTTTGCGAGCGTGGCGAGGCAATTCAGGGCCACGGCCCTCGCGACGACGCGGCTGAAAACGAATATAGCATCCGTTCGCCGTGCCGGTTGCCTTTCGAGCGCCGGGACTCGATCTAGGCGGCGATGAACCGCTGCCGAGTCCTCCTGCTCAACGCCGCGCTCGGTCCGCTCGATTACCGCGTGCCGGCGGGAATGGAGGTCGGACCGGGGTCGATCGTGCTGGCGCCTCTGGGGCCGAGGCAGATGACCGGCGTGGTATGGGAAGAGGACCGGCTGGAGGCGGAGGCGGTCGGCGACAATCGCCTGAGGCCCCTGGTCCAGGCCTACGACCTGCCGCCGCTGGCGCCGGCGCTCCGGCGCCTGATCGAGTGGACCGCGGATTATTATCTCGCGCCCCTCGCCTCGGTGCTGCGGATGGCGCTGGCGTCGGCGAGCGCGCTCGAGGGCGGTCGCTCGGTGACCGAATATCGCGCCACCGGCTTCGTTCCGGAGCGGCTGACCGCGCAGCGGGCGCAGGCTCTGGAGCGGATCGGCGAGCGGCAGGGGCTGGTGCGCGAGCTGGCGATCGCGGCCGGAGTGTCGGACGGGGTAATTCGCGGGCTCGTCAAGGCGGGAGCGATCGAGGCGGTCGAGGTTTCGGTCGACGACCCCTTCCCTCTCCCGGATCCGGACCATGCCCCGCCCGAGCTGGACCTCGCCCAGGGCGCCGCGGCCCACCTCTTCGTCCAAGCGGTCCGGAGCGCCGAGTTCGCGCCCTTCCTGCTCGACGGAGTGACCGGATCGGGCAAGACCGAAGCCTATTTCGAGGCCGTTGCCGAGGCGCTCCGGCACGGCCGGCAAACGCTCGTCCTGCTCCCGGAGATCGCGCTGACCGAGCCTTTCCTGAAGCGCTTTGCGGCGCGCTTCGGCCATGAGCCGGTCGCCTGGCATTCGGGCCTGAGGCAGTCGCAGCGCCGGCGCGCCTGGCGCGCGATCGCCGGCGGCGACGCCAAAGTGGTGGTCGGCGCCCGCTCCTCGCTCTTCCTCCCTTATCCAAAGCTCGGCCTGATCGTCGTCGACGAGGCGCACGAGACCAGCTTCAAGCAGGAGGAGGGAGTGCAATATCATGCGCGCGACGTCGCCGTGATGCGAGCCAAGCTGGAGGCGATCCCGATCGTCCTCGCCTCGGCCACTCCGGCCATCGAATCGCGGCAGATGGCGGAGATCGGAGTCTATACCGAGGTGAAGCTGCCCGAACGCTACGGGGTCGCCGAGCTTCCCGAGATAGAGGCGCTCGACCTCACCGCCGACCCGCCGCCGCGCGGGCGCTGGCTGGCGCCTCGGCTGGTGCGGGAGCTGGAGGAGACGCTGGCGCGCGGCGAGCAGGCCCTGCTCTTCCTCAACCGCCGCGGCTATGCGCCGCTGACGCTGTGCCGCCATTGCGGCCACCGCTTCCAATGCCCCAATTGCACCGCCTGGATGGTCGAGCACCGGCTCGTCCACCGCCTGGCCTGCCACCATTGCGGCCACATGATGCCGCCGCCCGCCGCCTGCCCGGCATGCAG